>Ga0209611_10009839_pt1 | contig 14310 bp, 8 predicted proteins | sample S1TSphgellanicum_3_FD_187693 | JGI IMG/M metagenome (GOLD analysis project Ga0209611, IMG submission 187693) | Host-associated microbial communities from peat moss isolated from Minnesota, USA - S1T2_Fc - Sphagnum magellanicum MG (SPAdes) (version 2) | ecosystem: Host-associated > Plants > Peat... | reverse complement strand
AGAGTATACAGGGTGCAAACCAGCTTTTGTGTACTGTTGGAGAGAATACACACAGAGTAATAGATACAGGAATAGGATTAATAGGATTGGTTTAGGGTAGAGGTTACCAATGGAGCGGGTTGGAATTGATTTAGGTTTAAGGAAAGAGGAATTAAACGGTAATGTTATAAAGGAAGCTTTTTTTTAGGTATTAAAATTAAGAAAGGTAAGGTATTATTTTATTTTATTAGAGTAGAGAGAGATGATTTTTTTATGATTTTTTCTTATTTGTTCGTAGAGAATGGAGTGTAGAAGGAGTTCACTTTAACTAGATCTAAATTTTTAAGAGTTTAAAGTTTATTTTTAAATGGTTTAATTTAGGTCTAATCTTATTGGTTATTTACTATAATTTAAGTATAATATATTTTATATATATATATGGTGGTATTCTAATTTAATAACTGGGAGAAGAATAAACTAAATATAAGTTTATTTAAAGCCTAGAATTTCTGTGATAAGATGTAACAGAATAAATAAAATCTTCTAAAATTACTTTAAAATAAAAATGATTACTTTGACTATTATATCTCTATGGACATTTATGGGCGTCTTATTGTTTGACTACTTGATTAATCAAGGGTTTTTCGGTTTATTCATTAAAAAAATTTATTTTAAATTTATATTTAAATCTAGATTTGGATTTATTCTTCTTTCTTTAATTATTTTTGTTTCAATTTTATCTGTTTTAATGATTATTAGTTTATTTGAAATACATATTTTAAATGAAATATCTTTATTTAATGGAAGTGAGCTGTTTAATAACATGGCGGATTCTAGTAAGGTAAATGGTAGTGATAAATCTGGTATTGGTAGTAATGCTTCTGTGATAGCTAATACTACGGCTACGGTCAATTTACCTAATTTAGGTTTAAGTTTCCCAGCCAGTCGTGAAGGACTAAATAATATTGCTGCAGCTGCTAGTGCTGCTGGTGGAGTAACTTTAGCTCTTAAAGCTATGCAACAGATGCCTGGAGGTCAAGGGGCTAAAGCTGCTGCAGGTCAAGGGGCATATATTTTAACTCAGGCTGTAACTGCTGGTATGGGTAAAATTCTAAATTCTGGATCTAATTCAGGAGGAGGAGTCAGTGGTTCTAGTAGTTATACTTCTAATTTAATTGATAATTTCAGTATGTTATCTTCTAATATGACTGATTTGTATAATACATTTCCTTTAAACCTTTTACCTGAAATAGATAAACTGGCCAGTGCTGAGCTTCTCTTTTTAATGGTTATATTCAATGTGTACGCAGTTCAATATCTAACTACAATTAATTATGAAACAAAATTACCACACAATAAATTAGGTAACTTTTTAAAAATAATTATAAGTCGTTATATTAAACTTTGAGGAAAATCTGTAAAATTTCTATTAGTTTTGAGTTGGTTAGGTTTATTTCTTTGTGTAGTATTTTCTAAGTACTTCTTATCTTATGTGTTAAGTTATTAAAAAAAAAAAGATGTTAAATAATGTTTTATTAAATATCGGAATAGGTGTTGTGGTTATGGATGTAAGTTTTATTTTTGACTGTGTTAATATTATTTCTAATAACATTGTACTATTGTGTAGTATTATAGGAAGTTTAGGTTTACATACTATACTTTTCTCTAGTGGTCAATGGGTTAAAAAATAGTTAATGGTGTTGAAAGATTAGTTTATGTTGCTGGAGGTGTCAGGGTGTGTGTGGGTATAATTCAATACCTAAATCTGGAGGTGGTGATAAGAATGGTTCGGGTTCTGTAAATACCTTTGGAAGTAATAATACTGGAAATACCTCTGGTGGTACTAAAGAGTGTTTGTGTTTAATAGTTATAAATTAAAAGTTGAGATTATAATAATAATAATAATGATTATAATAATAAAACACTACTTTAATAATAATATTAGTTAAAACTGTGGTAAGATTAAAACAGTATAAATAAAAAGTCTTTTTAAATAATAAATTTAAAAAAAATGTTAACTATTATTTTAAGTAAATTAGGTCTTCAGGTTGGTGAGGGAAGTGAAGTTCTTTCACAGTATGCTTTTTCGGTTTTTATATTATCCTTAATAGCTTTATTAGTTTTTATAAATGTACTTGGTTATTTTTTAAGTTTACATTTAGTTCAAAGATATGATATTAGTAAAAAATATCCTAAATTTAAATTATTAGTTAATTATTATGAAAAAAGTTCATTAATTTTTATATTAATGGAAACATTATTTTGTATAGGTTGTTTGTTATTTTTAATAATAATTTCTTTAATGTATTTACACAAAATAAATTTTTAAAAAAGGAAACAACTTTCTTCAATTTATTTGTAAATATTTTTTCTGATATAAAATAAAAGTTAAGCGATTGTTTTAATAGTTTTATATTGAATTGATAATAATAAAAATTAAACTCCCTGCCTACGGCCAGCCCTTTTTTATATAATTAAATTTTTTGATCAGGTACATGAAAAAAAAAACTGTGGTAAGATTAAAACAGTATAAATAAATGTCTTCTTATATTGTATATATAAAGAAAAAAGTAAAGTATAATGAATAGTATAAGAAAAAATATAAGTGCAATTACAACAGGTGTGGGTATAATTGGAGGTTTACTTAGTTTTTATAGTTGACGAAGATCAATAATGGATGCAAATAGTAATGAAAATTTGATGCAAGGGCAAAAAAAAGAAATAAGGAGTAATATTGATACATTAATTGTAGATGTTCAAAATACAAGTGATATAGCAACCAAGGCAGGACTAACATCAAGACATAATGAATGTGTATTACAATTGGATATGGTAGTTAAACATAGAATGGAACAAATAAATTTGTCCCAAACTAAACCTAGTGGAAATACTACTTTAGAATTAAGTAAGGAACAAGAAAAGATAGCCGGAGAAAAATTGGATTTTTCTATTAATGGTTTAGAAAAGTGTACTAAAGAATTGAGTGATTTTATATCAAATATTAAAAGTAAATTAACAGGGGATGATATTTATATTTTAATTGATAACTTTAAAGCTTATCTAGACACATTAAATACTTATCAGCTATGTATAGTTTTTGATCTTTTTTCAAGCTTACTAGTTTTATGTTTCATTATCAATATAATATTCGCATATTATGGTAATAGTTTTATTGAGTCATTTGATTTGGAGAAAAAATATCCAAAAATAGCGATAATAATAAAGATGAGAAGAAAAATGAGTGCTTTTCAAATATTTTTAAATTTTATGCTTATAATAATAGTATTGGGGTTAACAATGTATGTAAATGTTGTTACTCTGATGTTGTAGAATAAGAGGAAAAAAAAAAAGGGTATTAAACATTTGTTAACTTTTATATTGGGGAATGATAAAAAAAAATATTAGTCTATTAATTAAAGTATTAATATTGTAGTGTTATAAATTAATTAATTATATTATAGTCTTATGTATTTTTTCTATTTTAATTAAGATAGTTTTTTTTACTGTGATAAGATTTAACAGTTTAAAAAAAAAGTCTTCTAATTATAAATTTAACGTAAAAAATAATGCAGCAAAATTCAATAAAAAATTGAAAAGAGTTTATAAATTTAGAGCCCATTCAAGATGAAGGGTTTTCTATTTTAGGTTGTTTTACTAGAAGTTTTGATGAAAGTCATAAGCAGAAAGATAGAATTCATTTGATTTCTTCTATTGTTTTGTTTAGATATGAAATAAATTTGGATTTTTTAGAAGAAAATATTTTAAATATCAACTGAAAATATGATGAAATGTTTTATTTATTTATAGTTGTAGATAAAAAGACTCTTCTTGAAAATAAAATGGGGTTATTTCATGATGAAATAGTAATTGAAAAAAAAAATTTAGTTATTATATATTTAACTTTAGAACGTTTAGTGGGAATATTTAATAGCAAAGAAAATATAGCAGAACTAATTTTTGGTAATAAATATTTAAAACATAAAAATTTTGAATTAATAGGTCGTAATTCTTTCTTTTGATTTTATAATCTATACTGAAGTAATATTTTATTAAAATTCAAATTAAGTGGGATAGATATCAGTGGAGGTAGTAGTCCTAAGCGTCATCTGTTAACTACTGCAGATGGTTCCTTGAAAGATTTTTTAAATATTTGTGTGAGTTATAATAATGCTTGATGTAATGATATTATTTATAATAGCTGCTTTAATGATAAAGAGGGTTATACGTCTTCTCAAATACCTTTAAATTATTTTAATGATCTTGAAAAAATTTTTGTAAACAAATTGTCTAATATAAAAAAAGTTGAATATAAAAATTTATCTTCTGCTTTAGAAAATATATCTTCATCTTCATTAGAAAAAAATATAAATTTTAGAAATTTTGAAATAAATAAATTTGTAATTGATAATTTAATTTTTACAGTTGAAATTTTAAAAAAAAATATTATTAAAAAATATAATGATGATTTGGAATCTTTAAATACAAAATTAAAAAAAGTTGAATCTAATAAATCACTTGAAGAATATAAATTAAATTCAAATACAAATATAAGGGAAATAAGTACTGTAAATATGTCTAATAAAGCTAAGAAAGCATTTAAAAAGTTACGGTCAACAATAGAACAAGATCCTAAAATAAATTTAAATTTACAAAAAAATATAGGTCAATTATCAAAAGAATATTCTAATTTAAAAATTGAAATTTCAAAAAAAGAAAATTATATTAAAAATTTAGAAATTTCTTTAAAAGATAAAAGTCTTAATGAATTAAATGAAATATATTATAAATCTAATATTAGTTCAAAGTCTAAAATATCAGGATTTAAATTGAAAAAAATTAAAAATGCCAATTTAATTACTAATAACGTTGGTTATCAGAGATCATTTACAACACTACGGATAAATAATAATAAATTTAATAATAAATTAGAAGTAAGTGAATGCCTGCGGCATGGTGGTTTTACAGATAATGCCAATGATAAAAATTATCCTACGGAGAATAATAAAAATATATCCTTTTTTAAGTTTAAATCAGGTAGATCTTATTCTACTTATCTTTCTCTCCCTACTAACGGTCGCCATGAATGGAAATGTATACCTCTTACATACGCTATGCCTGCTTACGCAAGGGAGATGAAGCAATCTTTAAATATTAATAAAACTAGAGGATTTAGTTATATTTCAGGAATAAAGCATATTATAACAGAAATAACAACTAATCCTCTGTATGTTAAAATAAGTCAAATATTAAATTCTTCAGTTTATCCGCAACCCCTAAATAATAGAGAAAAACAATTACAAATAGAAGAAACATTAAGATTCTTCTGGAATCAAGAATTATGTAAACTATTTAAAGGTAAAAAGAGTTTATTTAATAATTCTATTGGTATTAATATATTAATGAATAGTATATCTAAATTAGACAAAGTTTTAAATACAATTAAAACTGATAAACGTTATTTAAAAAATAAAAGCTATAGAAATCATATTATGCTATCTGAAAATGGTATAATAGTTTCGATAGTTTTAAGTAATATCATACCACATATGATGAAATATAAATCGAGTCAGAATACAGCAACTCTATTTAAACGAATAGGTACAGATTTACATAGCAATTTGTTAAACAATGAATGGTATAAATATGCTAATACTAATACTAAGAAAAAAAAGGATACGGATCATACGCAAAAAAATTATTCCTTAGAACAAAATAATAATAACTATGAATTTGAAAAAGGGTTATCTAAAGAAGAATTTTATATAAGATTAGATGAAATACTAGGAATTATTTCTAGTGATGATTACTTTAAATTAGGGTGTGATTTAGCAGATATTATTTCTGAAAATAGTAATATGTTTAAATTTATGAATGTAGCAAATGAAGATAACACAGTTCAAAGAGTGATAGTTCCTGGTAAAGAACTAGACGATCAGATAGTTAAATTATTAGCTGTTGACACCGAAAAACTAGTTATGATTTGTGAACCTTGTAAATGAGATGTCACTATAAAGGATACAAAGAGTTTTAATATTAATAAATATGGTGGATTTTTATTAAACAGTATTAATAAAAATGAATTTATTAGTATAAGCCATAAAAATAGCGGTAAAACAACACTAGATAATTTAAATATTGTCGATTGTATCAACTATTTAGGAAGTATACCGTACACTATAAATACACAGGTGTTAAAACATCTATTAAATTTAATTAAAGGTAGTGAGGGTGAATCACTGCCGTACGGCCTTAACATCAATAAAAAAATTAATGATGTAATAAAATTAAATATGCATCATAATACTAAAAATATATATAACCTTACTTTAAGGAAAAAATTCGGTGAAATTAGTGAAATTCATAAACATAATAGTCAGTTTTATAGCGACAAATCAATTATAACTTCCGCTCTTCTGTTTTCATCTTGGTGTGATTCAAGTAAAGATAATAGTATATATTTTAATTATTTTGTGGATTGAAGAGGTAGATTATATACTGATACGAGTTATTTATCTTTTCAGGGAGGAGATTTAGCTAGATCTTTATTAATGTTCAAACATGGTCAAGTTCTAACAGATAAAGGACTAGAGAATTTGAAAATTTATACAGCTAATTGTTATGGTCTAGATAAATTGTCATATAATAAAAGATTAGAATGAACTAACAATAATTTAGATAAAATAATATCAGTGCCTAATATTTCAGATTATAACCATGATTTTTACTCTATGCCCCAGAATCAGGATTCTCAGATTACTGACTTTTATAATTATATGGTGGAAGCTGATGAACCATTATTATTTTTAAGTTGTTGTATTGAACTTAAAAATTACTATGCGGAACCTACAAGATTTCTCAGTAGATTACCAGTATACTTAGATGCGACATGTAGTGGTCTGCAACATTTAAGTACAATGATTAATGACACCAACTTAGCAAAATATGTTAATATCGTAAATAGTAATAGAGATGATATACCGAATGATGTATATTCTCACATGATTTCATTTGTAAATAAAAAAATTCAAGAATATTTAGTAAATGACTATTCTTTAGCTATTCTAGGTAATATCAATATAAATAGAAAATTTATAAAGCCAGGTATTATGACTATATCTTATGGAGCTACAAGCAGAGGAATTGCAGATCAATTGAAAATTAATCATTTTAGACAACTTGATTTAGTTAAAGGTAAAAGTCTTACATATATGTTAATAAGTAAAGAATTCAATAAAACTGAATTTGATATTCATCTAACCGTAAGACAAATATATGTTTTAGCTAAAGCAATACATTCTGTATTATATGATGTGTTCCCAAATTTAACCATTCTAGTTAAATATTTGAAAGATGTGAATAAATTGCTTAAAAAATTAAAACTACCCACAATTTGACTAACTCCAGCGGGGTTAATTGTTGAACAAAATTATTCGCCTGTAAATAGAAGGGAATTAATAACATCAATATTAGGTAAACGAAGAAGTATCTCTCTTAGGGAGATGGATAGAAATGTAACAGATATTAGAAAACAAAATAATTCAATAGTTCCTAATATCGTACACTCATTTGATGCAAGTAATATTGCCTTACTTGTTAAAAATATATCTTCTAACTTTTGTGATAATAAATTGAATTTACTAACAATTCATGATTGTTTTGCGACAAATGCTAATGATGTGGATAAAATGGTTATAAAGGTTAAATTAGCATTTATAGAATTATACTCAGAAAAATCATTTATCGATAGTTATCACAATTTTATTTTGGATTTTATACGTAAAACAGGATATATTATAAAAGAAGAATCTACATCTAAGGGTGAAACTATTTCATATGTTTCCACTGATGATGCAAATATCCGAATACCTAAAATCCCACCATTCACGATTAATAAGGACTTAAGATTTAATATTTTAGGTTCACAATACTTTATAAACTAAAGTAAAAAAAAATAAATAAGTAAATAAATTAACTTAACCCCTATCTCAAATATTATTACAAAAAATCAGTATGAGTTAAAAACTCGCAAACTGCTCCTTCAATAACCCTAGAGAGTTTTGGAAATGGTGATGGATAATAGTAGTTTATAGGCCGACTCCTTATACTTACAACCATTGACAACGACTCCTAGTGAAGCACATTGATGTAGTACAACACCCTCTCCTAGGTGGAAGGTATTGGAAGAGATAGTATATGGAAATAAATTAAATAAAAAAAAAACAACCGCCTAAATCTACAACTGGTTAGCTTAGACTAAGCGGATCATGTGATAGATTTATAAATTTAATATTGAACGTTTTTTTCTGCAATGACCTTATAAAGGTTAATGCAGTTTTTTTTTTACTAGTTCTCCCTCGCCCCCCCCCCTTCGATGGGATAATACTACTAAATTTATATAATATCACTACAAACGCACTTGTTATTTACATAATAACTCCCTCCTTATCCTTAGGGCCTTGCTCTCTCCTTCGGACCAAACTTCCTCCCCTCCTACTTTTTGTTCGCAGGGGTTGAGGCTGCCATGCAGGAGTACCGTTCGAAGGATCGACTACTAATAATGAATTAATATCATAAATAATTAAACTTGTAATAGCTTATTGTATAAGAAGAATTGCTCTATATCAATTATATCTATTATATCAACTGATAATATTAAAGATATCGTAAAAAAAACCACAGATTTTTAATTTCTGTGGATAAAAAAACTTATTAAAAGAAAGTATCGGCTTTAATTTATTTTTTTATTTTATTTTTGTCTACCGCCTACTAAAGGTAGGAGTATTAACTGTATCCCAGGCACCCTTTACGGAAAGAAAAAGGGGGGGGGAGGTAGCGTAGCTACGCAGTCACCGCTGCATTATTATTGGGGGGGGGGGCTTCCGCTGCAGCGTAGCAGAGCAGAAGAGTGATGAGCTGAGCACTTATAAAATTTTAGCACCGAGCTCTTCTTAATTATAAAAAAATCAATTTAATATTCTTAAATACGGAGGCAGTGATAATCAGTTCAGGACTACTGAACCACACCATCAATTACGTGATATGGTACACTATCAAAGTTTAGGTCTTCTCCCTTAATAGTTTTTCTATTATTTATCTCAGGCTTAATAGTTAACTTCATTGATTTTATACCTCCTGTTCCTTTCTTAAGATTTGTGAATATTTTGCTAGTATCAATGTTAACGTTATTTCCAGACAATAATTCTTTAAAGTGGTTTTCGTTAAGTAAATTGTTATCTAAACCTTTACATTTTATAATAATTGTATCATCCTCCATAATTAAACAATATGTTTTAGGAGAGATGAAATAAGCTCTTTTAGCCTTTCCTTTATATGAAAATTTACCTAGGTCTGTACCTACGTATTTTTCTTCTAATGGATATTTCAAAAATAAACTATCTGTGTCTGTATAATAACAAGGATTGTCAGGTATATTTAAAAAAGGGTTCATCATAATGGATCCATATGAAGTAATCATAGCAGATATTGTTAAAGCTCTAACAACATGTTCTCCATCCAAGTCTGTTTTATTTTTTAATTTATTGTATTCTTCTCTATTTAGTTCTTTAAGTATTTCAGATGGGGCAGTTGTATATTTAATAAATTCTATATTATTATCAATAGATAATCTATCAAAAACTTCATGATTAATAGATATTTGATCAGCTTCACTTGAATCAACAAAATCAATTGTATATGGTTCATATTTAAGTCCAAATCTACCATATAAACTATTAAGTAATAATTTAGCAGTAGTTCGTTTGGCGTTATTTCCTTCTTTTTCAGCTTTAATTTTAATTTTACTATATTTTTCAACAAATTCCCTAAATAATTCATTAGATTTATCCATTTTATAGCCGTGATGTATTTCAATTGTAACATTTTGGGAATCTCTAGCTTTTTTAATTATTTCACTAGTATATCAACCACTTCAATTACCAGTAGGGTATATTAATCCTCCATTTTCCAATCTAAAAGGTAAAATAGGAGCTCTAATACCTTTAGGCACATTAACAGATGCATAACAAAAACCAAAATAATTATCAATATCAGTATCAGTGCTGATACTAATATTTCCTATCGGTAAGTCCTTTAACATACAAGATGGATATAGAGATACAACATCATAAATATAAATATTTTCAACATAACCTTTAAATACTTCAACTCTTCCACCAAAATAAGCATTTTTAATATCTAGATAATTCTTGTGTCTAGGTATATGTATAGGAGTTTTCTTTTTATTATAATAATTAGTTAAAAAAGTTTTTAACGCAATACTACTAAGAGTAGATACGCTTGTAATATTTAAGTTTTCTAACTCATACATTTCTTCACTAAATTTATCAATAATTTGATATAGTGATACAATATCCTTTTTCATATACTTCAATAGTTCATCCTTCAAATTCCAATTTCTGTCTTTAAATTCATCTACAAGTTTATGATAATCTAAATCAGAGATATTCTCATAAAAAGATTTATCAGGAAGTTTACCCTCATAATTAAGTTTATCTATTGTCATAAATCTATAAGGAAAAAATAGCTTTTGACTCGTTATTCCATACGCTTTAATAAGATTTCTAATACTCATTGGTTGTAATTTATAACTATCTTTAAATACAATTTTATTAGTCTTATTCTTATTAGTCTTATTATCTTTAGTAGTTAATGATACTTTAATTGATAAAGGTTTACCATCTTTAAAATGTACCTTAGTATTGTTGTAATTTTTAAATAATAAATTTAAGATAAATACAGCATCAAAACCACCTAAATTATGGGCAAACCAAGTATAATTATTATTTATGAACATATCATCGAAACAATTTTTAAACATACTATCTATAGAGTCATAATTACCAATAAAATACTCTCTATAAATATTCTTTTTTGTTCACCCACAACTTACGGGTATAAATTCATTATTTATATCAAATGCTGTTTCTATATCAAAACTACCGTATTTACTATCTCTAACTAAATCCATTTTTAATGGTTCAACTGTTTTACTATTTATTTTACTATCTATATAAATTATATTATTATTTACATATTTAATAGTTGTATTACCGATTGTTCTTAGGAATGCATTATCCCCTATAGCTTTATCAGTAAATCTAAAATATTCATGATCATTTTTATAAACTATACCTTCAGTACCATCTCCTTTTTTAATATTCGTGTTATGAATTAATATTTTACTGTTGTTATATTGATACAAGGAACCAATAATACCAGAATTATCAGTCCGTAGGTCATGATTATCAATTTGAATACCTAAATCTTTTATTAGATTACTATTAGGTAAACTGTTAAATAATGCTTTAATTTTTGTATTTTTTAATTTGAGTAATTCTTTTTTATTAATAGATTTAGTTCTTTTTATTTCTTCTATTTTAGATAATAATGATTTATTAGCTAATTTATGAACTTTTAAATCAAAAGATACAGGTCGTATTAAGAAGACTATTAACCTCAAACCTGATTCTAAATCATCATTATTTTCAGCTACATCAATTTCACCACTATTAAGTGAAGCACTATTAACAAGTATATTACCTTCAATTCTAGTAATAACGGCATTAATATTAGATTCACTATTAATTAAGAAATGCTTACCGAAAGTGATATATTCTTCATTTAAAACATCTCTACCAATAACAGCTATATCGTATGTTTGACCCGCTATTAATTCTTCGTTAATAATTTGTCTAATTCTTGATTGTCAATCACAAATATCTTTAAATTTTTCGTATTCAGACGGAGTAGGATATAATTTAGCCTTACCAAATTTAAATTTTGATTTCTCTGTACCTTTAAGTAAACCTTGATAAGGATTTGTTTTAACTATACCCGTTTTATAATCAACAATATCTCTTAAACTCATAATTGGCTGCACCTGATTCTTCGAAGAAGCAGTTGAATAAAACTTATTATTATTATTTAAAATAGAATAATTTCTATTACCTATATTTTTTTTAATAGGATTTAATATATTGTAACCTAGTTCTATTTCTTTTTTCTTAATGCCGTATCAAACTAATTTATTACCGCTATTTATTTTTTTCATTAATTTATACATCTTTATATTCTGAGAAGACTTTTTAATTTTAAACAGTTAAATCTTATCACTGTTAAAAAAACTATCTTAATGTTTATTTTATTAAATTAGAAAAACATATTAGGCTTTTACTAATTAATAATCTTATTATTAAAATAGAAAAAAATACATTAGACTATATTATAATAATTTATAACATTCTAAATTCACTTAATTAACAGACTAAAAAAAATTTTTTTTTGTTGATTTAATTTTATTACATTACTAAATAATAGATTTTTTTTTATCATATTTTTTTAAAGTATGTTTAGTGAAAAGTAAGAGTTAAAATGCACTCTTAAAATTTTATATTTTTTTTAATTTATTGAGAATTTAGTTTAAACAGTGACACCGACTTGAAGGTATTCTCTTGTCACCAACCTCTATTAAATGGACTAGGAGGACTTTTAGATATTACCTAGTTTAACTAAATTTTAGTTTTAATAGCCATGTTCAAGTTAATACTTGATTACAACTCTGCTCCGCACCATCAGCGTAGTCCATTGCACACTAATTAAGTACTTTATTATATTATTACAGTACTACATTTAAAGTATGCTTTATTTAATTCTTTCATTTTTAATTAAGAAAACGTAATTGGATGAGTAGCTATAAACCGGATACCATAGGATAATATATACATAAAATATAATAAACTAGTACCTAATAAAAATAGTTCTATACCTATAAATTTCTTATTAATACTAATATATCATCTAATATATTTATTACTAAAATAATTCATAATTCTATCACTATATACAAACATTATTGTATTAATCATAAAAAATATTAATAATACAATTATTACTACAGATAATATAAATAACACGATACTTATTCCATAAATTTGATTAGCTAACACCTCATTAGAATAGCTAACTTGTACAGGTTCTAAAAAAGGTTTCATATAATTCATTAAATTATTCAATAATTTATTTGAAATATCATCTAATCCATTATCACCTGAAATAAAAGTATTTCCCATATTACTGCTACCTATATTTTGAGAAGACGCTTGATTTGTTACTGGATTTGCTGCTTGTACAGCTTGAGCTTGAGCCTGAGAAATAGCTTGATCTACACTACCACCACGATTAACAGAAACAGTAGCAACACCGTCTCTATTAACATTAATTCCTCAAGCATTTAAATGATTAGTAATATAACTAGGATCATTTATAGCATTAGTAACAACTCTTCCAAGATTATCAGCAATAATAGTACCACCAGTTATAACAAATCTAGAACTAGGGCTACCTCCTCTAGTTAAATATAAACGATAACCACCAGATCCGTATATAAATAAACTTCTTATTGTATTACTCCAAGAACCATCATCATGAATGATTTGAGTATTAGTAGTATGTACTACAGTACTTGTATTACTAGCATTATTACTCATAAAACACATAACTTCATTTAAATTAACGAAACCATATATTTTATCAAATATTGAAAAAATGATGCTAAAAAAATCATTAATGAAAAAAGAAATAACTAAAATCATAAGTAATATATCTAATAAAGAAATAATTTTTAAGCCCAGCCATTTATATTTTTTAATTATTTGTATTTTATTTGTCATTTTTAATTTTATTAATAAATTTTAAGAAGATTATTTATTTATACTGTTTAAATCTTACCACAGTTTTTATCTTAATTTAAGATTAAGAATATAAAAATATATTTTAATATAAATATCACCCACATTATAAAGATCCACCATTTATTAATACTTCATTATTTCAACCCAGGACCAGGAAAGAGATTAAAGTATAGCTATACAATACACATTATTTTTAATAAAAATGTATACAAAGGTATAGAGAGGAACAATATTATAATACAAATAAAGCAGCCATACTAAAGATTGGTAAATATGAGGAAAAATGAATACTAAAATAACACTATGTATTAATACTTTAACTAATTCCTCAACATAACTCTATACAATGTTAAAGGTTATATCTAGTTCTAATTCTATTTCAAGTTAAAAATTACGTAGAATACAATTCATCCCTCAAACCTTTACCTCATCTCATAATCCCAAACCAAAACACCTCTCTCTATACATTGTAAATTATTTCAAAATCACCCCTTTTTTTTTTCATCTTTTTTTAAAAAGAGGTTATATATAAAATATATTATACTTAAATTATAGTAAATAACCAATAAGATTAGACCTAAATTAAACCATTTAAAAATAAACTTTAAACTCTTAAAAATTT
>Ga0209611_10009838_pt1 | contig 14310 bp, 11 predicted proteins | sample S1TSphgellanicum_3_FD_187693 | JGI IMG/M metagenome (GOLD analysis project Ga0209611, IMG submission 187693) | Host-associated microbial communities from peat moss isolated from Minnesota, USA - S1T2_Fc - Sphagnum magellanicum MG (SPAdes) (version 2) | ecosystem: Host-associated > Plants > Peat... | reverse complement strand
GTTCCTACCATTTCTCCAACTTGTTCCCCAAGTTCTCAATGTGTCCCCCAAGGATGTTCATAATAACACCTGATTTCAAACCCATATGTTTTGCCCAAAATCATCTCCTTTTCACCTATGTACTTAGGGTGTTTGTTGCGATGGGTATTATCTTAGGCGAAAAATTATGACGAACCTTCTTGAGGAAAAAAATTCATCCAACCAATGGGAAGTGCAATCATGCTCTTAGGGTGCCTTGATTTTTTTCCTTTTAAGTTTTATGTTTAGGGTTGGGAGGTTGGAGGGGAGGTTTTTTTTTCAAGCTGTATTTGGTGTGGAAAGTGGATTGTCTAGTGTCCACTCACACTAAACTTTCCATGCAAGTTTTATTAGGAGCGGCGATGACGCGCTCCCAAGTTCCTAGTTAGATCCAAAATGGGCCTAGGTTACTCAAACAACGAAATTGTGAGGAATTCGAGGCACGCTCCCAGCTCTCAACATTAGAAGGGGTAGAGGGGCGTGTTGAAGCTCCGAGATGGGACTAGGAAAAGTGACAAGCTTTAGTTACTTACTCGAACCTGCATCAAACCAACCAACAAGTTGGTTAGTTCACTTTCTGGAGCACCTTTGGTGTTAGGACAAGCCACGAGTAATTCTGGACTCACAAGACTCACCACGGCCTGGACTCAGGGGAAGCCACCACCTTCCCCCATATAGTATTATCTGCGTCTCCTTGTGGCACCCACATCTGAATGTTTTTTGTCCCGGGACTCCCAAGGAGGAGTCTCGAAACTGTCCTGGTTTGGACTCCCAAGACTTTGTGAGGTCATAACTCTTTGCCCAGACCTCCAATTGGGATGAGGTCTGAAGCAAACTTATAGCTCTCCTTGAGAGCTTTCCAACGGTCTATCGCACTTCACTTGCACGCACCGGGGTCAAGTCAATTCCCGACTTTTAGTGGTCAAGAGTCAAATTACCAATTTGACTCCCGGCCCTTCTTTTTGCCATAACTTGTGTTACAGATGTCCAAATGGCCCATGCAAGCCCATTTTCGACATCTACACTTTAATAGCTTTCTAATGATATAAAGAACATCCCAATGCAAGGTGTTTTGACCCCTGCAATTGAACTTTGAAGTTTTAGGAGTCCCAGAGGATTCCCAAGTCCCAATTTTGGGAGCGTGAGTTTCATCCTCACACTCTCTCAAAGTAGGGTTGCGACAGGCGGGGGTGAGGGGGGAGGATTTATTTTCCTTTCAGCCAATAAGAAGGGCTAAGGTGCCTTGCTTTTATTTCTTTTAAGTTAGTGGGGGGGGAGTCGGGGAGGGGGTGGAAGATTTTTTTTTAGTTTTCCTTGTTTCCTTATGTGTTCCCACGGTGTTCCCTCTAAGTTCGTAATGGGTTCCCGAAATGTTCCCCAAGTTCATAATGTGTTCCCCAACATGTTCTCCATATAAGCATTTCACTTCTAGCCCATGTGTTTTGGCAAATGTTATTCTCCTTTCACCTATATAGGTGGGCCCAAGGGGATGAACTATATAAATCAAAACAGAACCTTCTATTTTGAGGAGCCTCCATAGTTTCATTTTTTAGGAGCAATGGGCCAATCTTCTTGCACATAACAGTGCAGTGCATGAGTTGACAAATGAGCCTTCCCACTAAAGGTTGGCAAAGACACTATTAATTTAGTGGGTTTCTCGTGATTGGGATGTAGGGCCCACATACTTTCACTCATAGCTCTCAAAGGAAGGAGGGGGGGTTCCAGCCAATCACGAATTATCGAATCAAACATGTGTGTACACCAATTATTTTATATAAGTAGATGTATAGATATGTAATTCATTGTAAGTGCAAAATGATTAAACCACCCTAGCTCACATACACCTTGGCAAATATGTTTAAACTTATGACTATATTTGTAGTTGTAAATGCCACACATGATTACATGACTAGTGGACAACTTGTTTATCCGCTAAACTTTGTTTTCATCAAAGCCATAATATAATTGTAAATGCCATGTAAATGCCACTATATATGCAATATTTTTTTGACAATTAAAGGTGCAACAAATAGGAAAATTCCATGTGGCAATTGATCTTTATTTTACACAATAAGTTTGAAAGGTTATTATATAAACCCTAAAGCCCAAACCCTAAACTCAAACCTTAAACCATAAACCCTTAAACCTTAAACCTTCAACCTTAAACTATAAGCCGTAAGCCTTAAACCCTAAACCTCAAGCCCAAAATCTAAAGCCCAAACCCTAAACCCTCAAGCCCAAAATTTAAAACCCAAACCTTAATTATAAACATTCAAGCCCAAACCACAAACCTTAAACCTAAAACCCAAACTGTAAACCATAAACCCTAAAGCCTAAACGTTAAACCTTAAATTCCAAACCTTAAACCCTCAAACACAAATTGTAAACCGTAAACTGTAAATTGTAAACCCTAAAACTTAAACCCCAAACCCTAAACCTTAATCCCTAAAGCCTAAATCCCAAACCTGAAAACCTAAACCCCAAACCATAAAGCCCAAACCGTAAACTATAAACTTTAAAACTTAAACCTTAAAATTTAAACCACAAACCCTAAACTGGGTAAATCATAAACCCTAAAACCTAAAATCAAAACTGTAAACCTTAAACCTTAAAGCCCAAAATCTAAACCCTAAACCCTAAAGGGTAAAAGGAACCATGTAGTGTGTGGATAGTCTTTAAAAAATGTTTTTTGAAAATTTGAAAAATCACCATGGGAACAATATATATATAATAAAAAAATTATTTTTGAAATAATTTCTTATGCTTTCGAAGTTGCAATTACAAAATTTTCATGAAAATTCACCATGTTTCAAAAGTCCTTTTATATGTTTAAAACACTTCAAAAAAACATTTGGACATGTGATTTTTTTGTATCAAAAGTCCTTTTCCCTTATCAAATGTTCATCAAATCATTTCAAATTTTTGTGAACTTTAATATATTTCACAAGAAGGGATCCATGTGTTCAAAACATTCAAAAAACAAAATACATATATCATTTTATTTTAATACTCGAATGTCCATTTACACTATTATAGTTTTGAATTTATAATCATGGTTCAAAGTAAACTTATAGATTTGATTATAATGTAAGGTTTGATGCAAAGAGTTTTTATCATGTTATATGTTATATTTGGCTTCAAATTTGGTATTTAGTTTAAAAGACTATGTGAAAAATGCAATGTAATTTAATAAAAAACTGTCGTGTGGAAAGTGTAGGCCTTGCAAAGGACTTTAACCTTGGCATGATTAGCTCCTTTTGTCATGTTTTCACCCTAAACCCTCAAACCCAAACCATATTTGACCATCAATGTTTTATTATCTCAATTGCATTTAAATATATATTAAATAATAATTTGTTATGAAATATTCATTACTCATTCATGAATTTAAAGGTATGTTCTTCAAACTAATTTGGTAATTTGTTCTTCAAATTATATGATCATTATTTGTAAATAATAATAGATGATTATAATGTCAATTATTTCATAGGTAATAATTGACCAATAATAAATAATATTATTGGTTATTTGAGGTAGTTAATATACTTACAAGTGCTTACCCTCTTTTTTTCTTAAGTAATTACTTGAAAAAATGATATTCAAAATTCAAAAGTTGAACATCAAATAATTATGCAAGTTTGCAATCTTGAAGACACATAATCCAATGTTTTTTCTCATTGGATTTCATTGAACCCAAATATAATGAAAGATGGTTATAAATTCTTCAAGCCAAACATAATTGCTAATTATATGTTATAAATTTTTAGTTATCATTAAAAGACAATCCAATATATTAATTATGCAATATTAACTATTACTTCCAACTAATAATTATGATTTAGGTTTTCTTCATACATGATGTAGAGTTTTATCTCAAATGTACTCACCCATCATTACACCCAAAGTGGAGGCCCCACTCTTTGCACTAAAAGTTATGAGAAAGGTGGGAATTTTAACCATAGAACATTCTTGAGTGTCTTTCCACAATGATAATGTTCTTCATGTGAGAGGGGTGGGATTGGGTTGAGTTTGTGAGTTTTCCTTCAGGTTGGATGAACCTCGTGCAAAAGTTCTCAAAGGAGGAACACAATGGGCATTTGGAATTCCACAAAAACACTGAAGACGACAACAACAAGGAACTAATGGTCTACACTTTTTGGCCTACACCACACCACCAAACCAACAAATAGGTTTAAAGACTTACTACTCAACATTTCTGAACTACCACTTTTAGTAATCAAGTAATCACTATTCAAGTTCTATTCTTCCTAGAAGCATTTTTTCTTTTTCTCATTGTGTAGAGTTGATTTCTCATTCCCTCTATTTTCCTTCCATGCTTACTTTGTTCCTAGTCTCTCTTTTTAATGCAAATGAAGTTGTGCTTCCATCACATTAACCTTTTCATTTCTCTCACTCATTTTGAAGACCCTCTTCAACTTGCAAGTCACACAAAGCTTAACAACAAATAGTTGAAAGAGGAAATGCATATTCCCACATCTTCATCCAAGGATTAAATAGTAACCGGCCATAGGAGTACTCCTAAACGGTATGTCATTTTCTAGATTTATCATTCCAGTTCTTCAAAAGTCACATGATTTTAAGCCTTCTACACACAACTTTCAGGAATTAGGGCTTCTTGCATATCCCCAATAACACACTACCAAAATTAGGGTTATTGTGTAATTATAATATGCTAAACACAATTCATCAATTTTCTATTAGGGAAAAAGAACATTAGAATTTAGGATGTGTAAAGGCCTAAAGTTCTGTTCCTTGGGACTTACATATGATTGCTTCACAATATTTCAAATGTAGTTTCATTATAATACCTAGTAGTTTGTGAACTCAAGTTTTGACCAAAAAGTAGTGGAACCAACAACATGCAATGGACTAAATACATCTTCTGATTATGTGACCAAATTCAAATCCACACAAGGTACGTAAGGCTTGAAATATTTGGAACCAATACGTAGATTGTTGTAGACATTAAACAAGCATAGAGCAAGCATCATACATTTTCATTTGTGAAGTTTAGATGCCAATGCTTATTTGCTAGGTCAAAGGCACAAATATTTTGATGTGATCCATTGAGGTTGTGTTTTAAAAATAGTAAGTTTTCCCTCCTTTCCTTAAGCAAGTTCATTTTCAAAACATGTTTGATTCCTTTCCTTGTATGTTTTTCATTTTTTTCATCTCGCTAATACATCTCAGTATATGTAATGGCCTTTTTAACATCAATAATGTTCCGAAGCTGTTAGGAATATCTAGTGACTATTAAGCATGCACAATGTATTTCGAACGGTGGATATATATTATTTACTAATTAAAGAATCAATGTAGTATATATTATGGTTTAAAACTAAGAAAAATGCAGACAATAATCATATCATGTAAAAAGTTTAAATAAACAAGAAATATAATATAATTAAAAACCCAACATTTTGGTTGCCAAGTGTTTCTAGCCATTCATTTTGGCAAAAAAACCTACCAACATTTCTGGCAGAAAAAAATGATGAAAAAAACACATGGTGGCTACCAAATGTTTTAAAAGGATGTTGGGTGCAAACACATTTAGCGACTGCTAGGCGTTTTTTAGCACAAATATTTGGCATAGAAACACTTAATAGCCGCCATGCATTTTTTCATAAGGATATTGGGTGTAAAGATGTTTAATGGCTGTTACATGTTACTGCGCAAAGATATTAAGTGTAGAAACCCCTAGTGCTTTTGTGTAGCGATATTGGGCACAAAAACCCTTAGCAATTGCTAGGTGTTTTTGTGTGGCAATATTGCATGTAAAAATGCTTAGTGACTGCTAGGCTTTTTTGTGTAGGGATATTGGATGAAAAAATGCCTAGTAGCTACTAGGTGTTTTAACATAAGGATAATAGGTGTAGAAATGCCTAGTGGCTGCTAAACATTTCTATGTAGGGATAATTCGTAGGAAAACAGATGGTGGCCATTAGGCATTTCTCCACAGGGATATTAGGAGTAGAAATGTTGAACGGTTGTTAGGCGATTCTGCGCATGGATCTTTGCCATAAAAGCTCATGGCAACCCCCTAATGTTTCTACATAAAGATATTGGGCAAAAAAATGCCTAGAGGCTACCAAACGTTGTTTCCAAAGGATCTTTGTTATAACGCATTTCAACGCAAGGATGTTGGATGAAAAAACACATGGTGACCGCTAGACATTTTTTTATAGGTATGTTGGTCGTCTAAATGTTTGGCATAGCCACAAGTTTCTTCCTAGGCATGCTTGTCAAGGACACACCTAATAACCACCATGTGTTTCATTTTACATATGGTCAATAGAAAAATGCATGGCGACTACTAGGTAATTTAGTCGAAGGATGCTCGTTAGAGAAATGCCTGGCAGTCGTTAGACATTTCAATCCTATGTTCTTTTTTGTAGATATGCCTAGTAGTCGTTAGGAATTGTAATCCCTAGTTGGCCATTCAAAAAACGCAAGGTACTTTGTGTCATAATTTTTACTTGCAAAATGGATAGGTTGGAAAACAAATGTGATGGCCAAAATTCTAATCTTTGGTCTAGTGTTACATTCCGTTTTTCTTGGCTTAACATTATATGGATAAAGGATTTATATTTGGTAGTTTTGTTAACATTTGGGATGCTAACAATAATGAAAGGATGAAGATTGATATTAGAACATGTAAAGATCCATTAATAGTTCTTGTATATGGACCTTATGGAGTGGAGAATTGCAAAGTGGTTTTAATTGAAGCTACAAATGAGGACTATGAGTAGCGAAAGCTATTCTATCTAGTTCCAAATGCGAGATATTATAGATCAACAGCAGGAATGGAGGTTTTTTGGCTGTGTAAGTATTTGTCGATGAATGATCAAGCAGTTGAAATGACGATAATGCAATGTCCTGTGATAATGGGTAGGGTGAATAATCTCTTGAAAAACGAATTTCTTGTAGGAACGATATCTTGGCAAAAAGCTTTTGGGCTGAAAACATCAGTAATGTGCAGAATATGCGTAATACAATTGAGGACTTGCATAATGAGGAATTACATGGTGAAATGAGTTGTATCTTTAAGCATGGTGTGGAAGGTTTTACTGGGGAGTCTAGGTTTGATTCCATGAGTGAAGAAATAAATGAAGATAATATTGTGGAAGGTGATGAGGAGGTTGGTGGTGGGAAAATTTTGAATGAAATGAGAAGGATTATAAATAAGGGAATGCATGTGGGAATGATGACATAGTGTATGGCCATGGTGTGAGAGGAACAAATTCAAATATAATGGGAATACATCGGTTTAAGTGGTGAGGAGTTGAATGTGATCTTGTAGACAATGGTGGGGTGTTCATTACAAAAGGTTAGGTGATTACATGTGACCCACATGAAACAATTCTTGATGATTGATTTGGGGAGGACCATGTTGGGCTTTTCATCTTGTATTGTCTTGCGATTGTGTCAACAATGATGACCATTTGGAAATGGTTGCTAGTTCAAAACATTCTTAATGGGTACCCCCTTAGAGAACATCTCATAGTATTTAATGAACCCCACATACCAAATGTTGATGATGTGAGAATAATTGGTGTGAATAAAAAAAAATTCCTTTCATGAGAGGAAATGAAGCATAATTGATTTTGAAGGTTTTGTTTCTAAAATTGAAAAAATGTTGTTAAAGGAGTTTGTGCAATCTGGGGGCAACAACATATTGTGCCATGAATTGCTATCAACATTTTCTTCAAGAAAAAACCTTGTTGAAACAAAAGTTTTGGAGTTTGTCTTTTGAAGACCACATAATATATGGTTTAAATATTCTAAGAAGGTTGCATATGAGGGGAAATGAAAGGTGACAAAAATTTATCACTATTCAAGGTTTAGACATTTGCAAAACTATCTGGTACCATATCATTGATTTCTCAAGGTTGACATACATGTTGTACAAATTGGATAACAAGTGAGGTTGTCAATTTCTACCACATGGGAACAAAGGTACACATAAATTACATATGTCAACTCAACAAGTGGAGTCCAATATTATTCAATCATTGATTGAATTGTCTAAGCATTCTATGCCGCACAAAATGAAAAGGATTAGAAATGGTGGACAAGATGTGCAACATCTTTTGCTTGAAACATGGAAGAGTTTGTAAGAATGTAATGATCAGGTGAATATTACGGGACAACTAACACATTTTGTTTCTATTTGGCAACAAACACTTGGTGACTACCAAGTGTTTTTTTTGTGAAAAATTATCTTTCCAGAAATTGAAATGGATTTTTGAATGTATATTTAGCAACATACATCTATTGTGGAAAGGATAATTTTTTTTGTTTTTGTATTTGTGGGTTGGTATATAAGCAAGAAATTAAACATTGGAGGTATTTTTCAATTTACTATAAGTAGGTTGAGGAAAAATCACCATTTAAATGTCAACGTGTGAAAGTGGGGGTTTGTGTTTGTGAAATGCGTTGTTTGTGAATCCCTCAAGGACTTGATATCCAAATTGGGAAAGAATAGTAATGAGGTTTTAGAGTATGAGGCGAAGTTAAAAAAAACAAATCTTGCACTAAGAATCATGTAAAAACTTATATTATATTTGGAGGATAGAGTTAGTGTAATCAGAGGATGAATTCCTATGCATTATTCATGACAAGATGGACCATGCAAAAATTGATCTTCCAAGGTTGCAAGTGTGCAACAAAATGGTATCTGGGCTTGGATAATTGCCCATTACCTTTATGAATATGATAGCGCATCGTCACGAAGATGAAAGATATGCACAATATTTTAATGAATTGTGGCCAAACGATCCCAATTTCATAATTGGGTCCTTGTTGCAGCTCTTACAGACTTTGGAAGTGGCCCCAATTTCGAAGTCAAAATTATTGTTTAAACCACCCTTGTAGAACTCATTCTTTGCACGTATGTTGCAAAGGAAATTGTGTTGCATATCTGAATTACGCACCTTGGATCAAATTGTTGGTGCAAAACCTTTGCTAAGAAAGTTGTTGCTAAAAATGGATAATTATGTTAAGATAAAAAGAATAAGATTTGTTAGCATTTCTATCATTGTTGATGGCGAAGGATGTGTTTGAGGAGGTCAAATTGGGATTTTTTGTAGTTAGCCATACATGTGAGGATATAAATGGATGTTTTGGCTATTTGTCAAAAAAATTAAAGGAGGAAAATAATTACATTGATGAGAACTTTCATGATCCCATAAGAAAGACCGTTCATTCCTCAATTGATTCAAGAGATTCCAAATTTTTAATCTTAGGTCCTAGGTTATTTGAAGGATGGCCCTAAAACATTAGTAAGGCATATTGATATGCATCTATTTAGATTTTTTGTTAATTCATCAAGTTGACCAGTGATGCAGTACAAAATTTCTTCCACAAATCTTGTCTAAAGTCCAATATATGAGCCTCCGAGTAGATTATGGAAAGTTAATCCAAATGGTTCACCAAAGTTGCTTACTCAAGTGTCAAGCCCTATTCTATACCACCCAATTTGGGGCAATGATTCATCGAGGTTAGCCGAGAAAGAGAAATTTATAAATTTGGGTTTATCCAAATATGTGGATTTATGGAAAATGGGCAAATTGTGCAAAATTCCACATATGAAATGAAGAAACCATATGTGGAATATTGGGAAAATATTTTGTTGGATTTGTTAGACTGTTACTGCCTCAAAGTATAACTTTTTTGGAGGGCTTTTAGTTTTCAAACAATTGAAAGTCTAACTATGTTAAGGTTTGATTGTCAATTGTGATGGACGTTGTTGATCTAGAAAATCCAATTAAAGTTCCTTATTGTGGGCCAAAAAACTTGAAACCTTTAATTGCATACATGTTATTTAAAGATCTTAATGTTGGAGATTTTGTGTTTGTGAGACCACATGATCTTAATCTTGTTCTTCTTTGGATGGGAAGAATAGAAAGTGATGTTATCAAGGATGACGAAAGTGAATATTTTTAAATGGTGCGAGTTGAATGGTGGGTTCCTATGAAGAAAGGATTAAATTTGGATGAATGACATTTGTAAGAAGATTGCTAGAATGACAAGTGGAAATGTAATTTAACAGATCTAGAACAATGGTTTGACATTTCAACTATTCTTTTTTATTTTCCTATTTAGAAGAATACAACGAACAAAAGCCAAAATAATATTCTTACTACTTATGTTAGTAGAATTAAAGTTAATCTCAATGCTACTAGTGCCTCAACCAATTTGTGAAGGATGTTGGAGACATTGATGAAATTATATTTGCAATTTTTAGATGTCCCTTATATCATAGTATTGATTAGATTGTTGTTTTAAATTTTTTTTGCATTTTTTTGTGTTGTATAGTTTAATAAATGTATTCTTTGCCGAAATTTATCCATGTACATTTTTGAAGACTAATAATTAATAATCTATTTTGTTCCACCTGATCCTTAATCTTTAGTGGCCACTAAGCGTCAACTTTTTTTTTTATATGGTATGTAAAACCCCAAAAATAATGGATTTGTCATAACATGAATAATAAAATTGCATGCATAGACATTGTTGTTATTAGTATGTTCCTTGTTTGTATTTCAGAAATTGAATTTTTATTTCTATATAATGGGAACATTTACTTGCGATTTTTTAATTTGATAATCTATTATGTATTATCACTTGCTGGGCGCCAAGATAAATATTATTTTAATTATAGATGGAATTTAAAACATAATAGATTTGTTATTGTACAATTAACATGGATGGATCAAGTTGCCATTGTTAGAAATTTAACATGTTGTCAATGTATTAGATTCAAAAAATTGAGTTTCTTTTTCATTTTAAATGGGAGTTATGTCATTTGGTTTTCATAGCTTACAATTTATTATGTTTCACCTAGTGGCCACCAAGCATTCAATTTTATTTTAAAAAGTTTTATGTTGTATATATATTTGAAAAGTATTAGTAAAATTTGTATGATAATATGATGTTGTAATTTTGCCAATTTGGCCTCTCTCCTTGTTTCAAATTCAAAGGGTTGATTCTTTTGATGTCAAATGGAAACACTAGTATTTTGGCTTTCAATCACTCATAAAAATTCATAATCTTGTATTAGATTTGATATGAATTTTTTTTACATAATGTGTACATGGATCTTTTTGGAATCGTTGGTTAGAAAGTTGTTTTTATTTGGAAATAATGTAATGAATTTTTTTATAATATGACATTCATGTCAAAAATGATCATTAATTTGTTAAGTTTAGTGGCCATTAAGTGGAGTTCATTCTATTCACCAAGTTGTATAAAGTCATAAATTAAAAAATTAGTCTTAAAGTAATTAACTATGTGTTAATATTAACATTTTATTAAATATTTTGCAAGTTTGTAAGGAAAATAATTGTGTTCCAAGATGCCTTATAATTTTGAAAAACCATTGTGTTATGTTATAGCTTTCAAAAGGTTGTTTATGTTTTTAGCTAAATTCCACCCTTTATCATTTGGCATATTTCTAAAATATTTGTTGATTGCTTATTTGTAATTGTTACTACTTTGTGTTTTAAACTAGTTTAGAGGTCATTGGTTGCCAAGTGATACCTTAAACTTTACCATCATAATGAATTTCAAGTTGAAAGAAAAAGTTAGAATTGCACCAACTTTAGACTAGCTAACAAATGATGATTTTGGTGTTGTCATTAAATTGCCTTTGCTTGCTTTTAACATTAAAAAGGAGTTGTGTTGTGTGTTTGATTCTTTTCTCTCATTTCTATGAAGACATGAAGAAAAAATGTTCACAATTTGCTTTCATTGATGTCAAATTTATGATTTAAAAATCTTCATTTTGTGTCTTCATTTGTTGGTCATGAACAAGACATTTCAATTATTGAAAAGTATGATAGAAAATCTTTACATCCTATTTTTTTCGAAGAGTTATCAACATTTACATTTTGTGAAAAATTGTGAAATTGGATATGTAGATAAAAAAGTTGATATAAACTACAATTCATATATTTTTGAAATGATTATTAGCATAAGTGAATCAGTCAAAGAACTAGTTAATAAAAAGTTGTTGATTTAAAAAAGATTTCAAGTGGATGTTAAAGAGATTAAGTGTTTTCTCCAATGGTGGCAAAAACATGAGTACATTTTCCCTACTTTTGGTTTTCTTGTTTGGTAGGGTATTAGGAAAATTGTTGGATCATAAATAAGATTGAAAGGATTTTTTCTTTGGTTAGCATAGTCACCAATTTTAGGAGATGTTGTTTCAACAAAAAAAAAACTTGTAAAAATTAATATTTGTTTGCAAGAATTGGCCTAATGACCAAAAACTTGATTGCAAATCTCCTTGCTATTTAATAAAATTTATTGAGAGGAATGAACATTTAAAAGAGGAGTTAGAAAAAATTGAAAGTGAATTTCAACAAGACAAAATTTGAAAATTCAAAAAACTTGAATTTATGTATTTTCATCATGCTTTTGCAACTAGTTTTGATTTTGATTTTTTAGTTAAAAATTATTAGATTTTTCTTTTTTAATAATTGAGTTGTGAGAATTGTCTTTGAAAATTGTCAATTCAAATTTTTTTGAAAATCGGTTCGATTGAAAATTAGTTGAATTTTATCTTTTCAACATTCTGAAAACTCAAACAATTTTCTAAACTTGGATTATTTTTTTAGGAACCTGAAAAGTTTGTAAAAATGGTCCTAAGAATTGGAACTAACAATTAATCATGAAAAGTGAAAATTTCTCAAGATTGCTTTGAACCTCTAACATAATGATTTTTTTGTAAACATTTTCAAGTGTGCCCTTTTGCAAAATGGAGGAGACATAGGAGAGAGAAATGTTGTCAATTATTCAATACTTGTTCATCAAGTGGATTGGCCGAAAGCAATTGGCTTCCTTGTTTCCATCAATTTTTTTTGGGCGCTCCCTTGTAATTTTCTTAAAATTTGACAATTCAAACAAACACTTTCTAGAAAAGTTGGCACTTCTAGAAATAATTTAATTATTGCAAACATGAAAATGTACTAAAATATTTGCAATTCAATAGGTGAACTTAAGTTATTAGCTTGTGATTGATACATAAATTATGACATCAAATATTAACTAACAATAATTGAATTAAGATTTAGGTCTTTATTTTCCCTTTCCATTCAAAATTTTCCCCCTTTTGTTGTTCTCTTGCAATTAAGTTTGAAATCTGAAAATTTTCTTAAGAGTATTTGGATGCCACATTATTATTATATTCATGAACATATTCCTCCTAGAAAAAAGAAGGCACAGTATGCCTAGACATAGCCACAAAGTCCCTCCCCTTCCTAAATAGGAAAGGTAACATGCCCCTTACTCCTACCAGCTCGTGATCTGCATATGTTTAGGCTTATAGTGAAATTCAACTTCAACTTTTATCCGTGTAGGGTAATGCCCTTAGAGTGGGGTGTTCCCAAAGTAAGCGGCCGCCCTATGCTGGAAGGCACTTACTCTAGGGACGCCTCACTCGGGGTTAGGGCGCTTACTTTGAGAAAACATTGCTCTGAGGGTGTTACCCAAAAGAAAGACCTATGATAATTTTATTTTTGGCCTTGTTGCCTTGGTAGGCAAGGATATTGTGTTTAGATTCATTATAGAGTATAGTAGCTTAAGGGATTTGGGCCCTTAGGTAGTAGGTCTATTTTTTATATGAGGATTTTTGAAAGATGATATTTTGGCTTGTGTTGAAACTTGAGACTAGTTATAGAGTTATGATATCTTGAAGGATTTTGGTTTCTTGTAGAGGATTTTGTAGAAGATTATATTTTTGCATGGTGAAATATTTGAATTTCCCTAATTCTTCTTTTGCCATAAGATACTTTTTTAATGTAAATGGCAAGCACACAGAGTGACACACCCCTTGTTTTTAATTTTTTTTTCAGTTTTGTGTATGAGGGGGAAAAATGAAAATTAACAAGGAGCAAACATTTTTCTTTTTCAGCTATATAAGGTTACCTCCAAATACACTAGAAAATCTCTCATAGGTCTTTACCTTGGGGTTAAGGGCCAAGGGCGGAGGAATATCCTCAAAATTGGAAAAATCTAGGCCACAAAATCATAAATAATTTTCACAAAAGGTTAAGTTCATAATCAAATATGGGATTAGAGAAAAACTAAGTTCTAAGCAAATGGAGGGCAGGTGGGACGGGGGCTTTTGTTTGCACCAAATTTTTTAATCCGGCGGGTATGACAGCTGCCTGCGCGGGCGGCCGTGTACAAGAGCGTTGCCGATTAGGGTTTTCGGCCAAGGTTTCGTGCTCGACTACACCCGCGCAGTGCTTTGCACTTTGCGAGGTT
>Ga0209611_10009836_pt1 | contig 14311 bp, 14 predicted proteins | sample S1TSphgellanicum_3_FD_187693 | JGI IMG/M metagenome (GOLD analysis project Ga0209611, IMG submission 187693) | Host-associated microbial communities from peat moss isolated from Minnesota, USA - S1T2_Fc - Sphagnum magellanicum MG (SPAdes) (version 2) | ecosystem: Host-associated > Plants > Peat... | reverse complement strand
TGGCACAAATAAGAGTATTTACACCAGACCACCAGGATCTACTTTGAACAAGGGACAACCAATGAAATGCATAGACCTACTTTGAATGCAATCAATTGGCATTGATAAGTGTTTGTTTGCAGCCCTTCCATGCTGGTCATTGTTATACATTCTGCAAGCAGGACTGTCAGAGAAAGGGAACACACTTACATGTTCTGGCATTGAATGCCCAAGGCCACTGAAGTGATCCGCCATTCCTGAGATTCCACCATGATAGATGACATTGCCTCTTGCCAAGACCAGGAACTTGTTGATTGTTTCAATGAGCCGGTAGCTGGGTTGATGAATTGTCAATAGAACAGTTCGATGGCGTGTGACTGCCATCTGAGACAGTATTTGCATCACCTGAAGAGCTGAGGTACTGTCGAGGCCAGATGTGGGCTCATCTAGGAACAAGACAGACGGGTCATGGATCAAGTCCACACCTATGGAAACACGGCGTCTCTCTCCACCTGACACGCCCCTAATCTAATTTGCAAAAAGTTACACAGATGTTAGGAACCTCAGATTGCACATAGACAGGATAAAAGAGTGACCCAGATTGTCACTAGCGCCTAATAAACAAGTACGCTGAAGTTTGCACAAAGACCAAACAACTGCACAATGCATGGGATAGAGAGAAGAGATGGAGGGGAGCGAACCTTCTGATCACCAACATAAGTATCAGCACATGACACAAGGCCCAGCTGCTGAATTAGAGAATCTACACGCTGTGCTTTCTCTTGATATGACATGGAACCAGGTAGCCTCAGCCGGGCACTGAACATTAGCGTCTCCCGTGTGGTCAGACAAGGGAAGAGGGCATCATCCTGCACCATTCCACAGAAGTACTAGATTCTTAACTGCAGCAAGGAATATGTATTTCTGTTGTGGCAACTGGATTATATAGATTGGTTGCAGGGTAGATTATTTGAACCTTCAGAAATCCCTTCACTATCCAACACTGACGGAGATCAAGACAATAACAAGATAAAGAGCAGAAAGTGTAGAGAACGAATGCAATAGCTACACCTCAGAGGGCAAGGCCATACTGAAAAAATCTATTTCCTTGAACAACCTTATTCTAATGTATTTCTTGGCTGCATCGCAGCAATACACAGCAACAGCACGGGAAAAAAATCAATGACAGGAGTTGATTAACCACCAACCTGCATAACATATCCAGACACGCGTTTGAATGCCGCATCTATTGGGCTTTGATTGACGAGAATTTGTCCATGAAGACTCCGCGGGTCGATTCGACCTGCCAATGCATCCAGAAAAGTTGTCTTCGACGAACCTGACGGTCCAACAATCGCCAAGACCTCGCTGTGATTTGCTCGAGCTGTGACATTGTTGAGCAGAACTTTGTCTTGCACCACCTTCTTTACTTTTGTTTTCACCTGCAATCAGACCAGGTTCTTCATGATACGAGACAAAACCTCCGATCATATCATTTATTCTGCGGTGCATCCCGACAAACCTGCCTGGCTCACTACTGCCTTTCAGCAGTTCCGGCTCCGTTTCGTGGCTACGATCGATATCTACGGAAACGAGCTCTAAAACCTCTTCCCATCAGCTCCACAAAGAATCTACGGCATTTTTTTTAGAACTTCAAAGCAGAATTTTGATCCCCGAGAAATTCATTGATCTTCCGCTATATCAACTTGCATGGAGCAGGAAAGGACTGGACTCTTTCGAGACAAGCCGTGCATACTCTATGGCTCACTTTCAGTTCGCACACACGCAACAAACATGTACTAGTACTTCCTGAACTATCACGGCGATTGCCGCCCTGCGGACGACATTTTCCTCCAGTAATGTCTTCCATCCAGGAAGTACCGTAGAGTATTACTGTGGTGTTGACAAAGAACTTGAGAAATTGAGAACATTAGGAATTGAAAAGAGCCACATCTGAGAGGATGTTCTGCACCTTGTAGCTCAGATTTCTGACAGACAGGTTGTAATAAACAAGAGTTTTCTCTGGAGTACTTTGTGGGTTTACGGGAGAGGGAGACTTCCTCCAGCCAAGTAATGAAAACGGAGACATTCTTCCCTCCTCCATCACCGTCTCCGCTGGCCTCCCGTCACCTCCACCTTCAAATGCCTTGTTCGCCATTACCAAAAATGATGCAGGAGCTCCAGAAACAAAACCTCTTTTCTTAGAAGTTCGTACAAAGACCAAGAAAATTCCCCTCAGTAGCAACACTAGTGCGTCTAATTTTCAGTGCCAAATCCAAAACTGTCCTTCCCTCGACTCGTTCATTCTCCTCTCAAAACAGCAATACGTTTAGGAAATATGAAATCCCCGCTTGCAATCCGACAAACCTCTCTCTCTCTCTCTCTCTCCTCCCTCTCTCGCGCTCACAAAAACACGCATGGGCGATTCCGTCGAACACAAATACTTTTTGTGAGGACTTGAAATATCAGCAACTTTTTGTTTAATTTTAAAAAAAACTCCAGGTTGCTCTCAAAAGCCACCGCCACACAATTTTTTTTTGTCCGGTCTGATTAAAAAAACTTACAGTGCATGTCTTCGGAGAGATATCATAAAAAAAAATTTTAAGTTAAGAGTACGAGTCAAAATGCACATGCAGGAATCATCTCATTGATTGAGGGAAGGGGGGCATGCGCTGTAAAATATGCTAGTACCTAGCCCGTTTAGGCACATATTAATTATTTTTTGGAATTATTCACAAATTTGATAAATACCTGCCATGCACCCAATCTAATAGAAACTATCAAGAAAACCCAGCTTCATTATTTAGTATAGTGCTGAATTGTGAAATATTATTATATTTATTGTGTAACGTTAAAATACACCCCAAAAAGAAAACATTAGGTTTAAAACCCTTAAAAAATCAAAAAATCAAAAAGCAAAAACTCTTTCTCTAGGATAAACTTTTCAGTCTTTTTTCCACAATATATTGTCACCTATTGGATCAATGTTGGTTTTCTTATGTGTTGACTTTTTTAAATTAATATTAAATGTCTCACCATTTTGGATTGTGGGTTCCATATTAGATTTTGAGTAATATTTGTCACTGCAGATTAATTTTAATTTAAACAAAAAAAATTTCACAATTGAGCTCTAGAGTCATGGTCTTGTTCACACTTGGAGTAAGTACACAATCCTGTTCACACTTGGGCCAGTGGCACATGCCACACGAGTCCCCATAGTTAAGAATTGGGAATTGTTTGATGTCATATCTTCTGTCAGCTTTTAGAAAAAACTCAAATTTGTTTTCAACTTCCATATGAATGTGGCCATTATTTTTGTATTGTCGTTGAAGAGCACCTTATGTAAAACAATATTTCTTAGGGTGGAATGCATGCAAGGTTTAAATTTTGATTTTGGCAAGTAGGTCGCCCAGCAACATCAGTTGGGAATTATTTTGGCAAGTAGGTCGCCCAGCAACATCAGTTGGGAATTATTTTGACATCATGTCTTCTGGCCATTTTTTAAAAGAATTCATTTTCAACCTCCTTATAAACGTGGCCATCATTGCGTAGTGTAGTTGGGGAGCACCTTATACCGAAAATTACTTCTTATGGCAATTTAATTTATAAGAGTTTTTCTTTGCATTAGGGGTTTTTTGGCATAAGATTAATTTCCCCGAAGGCAATTTGGTGCAGGTTGTCATAATAATAAATGACACTTAAAATTACACCTGGTTTTAGTGTAAGGCATTGCTAGAAATGGTGACCTTAGGCCCGCTTTACACTAGGAGTCAGGGGCCAAAAAAAACTTGGGGCCAACTTCAAGCATTTTTGGCTTGTTGTTTGGCCCCAAGTTACTAATAAATGCTAGAACATTGAGTAGTGTCAGGATATTAATAAATGTTGGAACATTGGCCCCAAGGGTTGCAAATTGGCCTCCCAAATTCGATGGTATCCTTTTTCCAGCCTTGGGGCCAATACAAAGCTCATAAAGCTCAGCATTTATTAGTAACTTGGGGGCAGATTGAAAAGATTTTTTCTAGTGTAGCGTTGACTCATAGTGTAAAAAAGCCATTAGAGCTGATTTCCACTTTTCCACCAATAGGAATGCTTGATTTGGGTTGAATATAGGCCCTCCCAAAGTTCAATGTAAGTTGTAAGGTAAAAGCCCCAGGACAGGTGCTTGATGGAAATAAGGGACCTTGAGGCAGGAAGCTATAGCTACTGGAGTTCACAATTTTCATGAAGCTCCCATACATGGGCTTCTTTACATGGCATAAAAATTGGGCGCCACTTTTTTTTCTTTTTTTTTCACCTGTGATATCACCAGATACGTCTCAGGTATTATGGGAAAAAAATAAATAAAAATTGGGCCGCCTGGGTTGACAAAAATGGAAAACTCACCCACCTTTGTTTTTTGTAAAGCCTGGCAGTCGTAATATGGTTGGAACGTACACTACGAGACCCCACCGTATTCTTTCTTGGGTGGACAGGCCTATTCTGCAGGATGTAAATACCTGCTTCCATTTTTTTGGGTATGATTGGAGGACATGTGACCAAGAGTATGTTTTCTTATCTTCTTTCCTGTGGAATCCGGCATTGTGATTTTTGAAACACCCCCATTTTTATTTTCCATTAGTACGACCGGAAAGAAAATAACATTTTTCTTTCTGGACCAGGTCTTGAGGCTTGATAGGCCAGCAAGTGAATACTTAATTAAGAAGTCAAATGAGAAATCCTCACACATTGTTCCTCTGCTTCTGAAGCTCAAAGAATATGTGTAGCCCTTCTTCGCATAGCACTCCCGACAATGCAAACATTGTTCAATTCAGTAAAAGAATGAGGAAAATATGACATATTTGGTGTAAAGGGGTCAATGTTCGCCAATGGGTGCATTAAATCAAATTAAGATTTCAAGCCTAAAATTTCTGATTGTTGCATCTTTGGTCTTGCAATACAAAACCATTTTGTAAAGCCTTGGTGGTTGGCACACCCATTACATTTTAAATCACTTAAAACAGACTAGAGATGAGAAAAATATCAGGCTGAAACTGGAGAGGGGTCTAAAGCTATTTTCTTCAAGAAGAATTTGAAGCAAATATCACTCATCCTCTTCCTGTGTTTTCTGCATTGCCCCTTTTATTTCTGACGGTCAAAGAACATTTGTAGCCCTCCACTTTGCAATGTCCAATGACTCAAAAATCACTCAATTTGGTGAAGGAATAAGTAAAATATTCAACCCCTTTATAATAAGTAAGTGTTCAATGATGTGCGGTTCTACCCTTAATGCCTCGTACAGCCAAAAAAAACTCATTAAGGTTGATCTTGATGAATTGATGAATTGTGAAGAGATCACATTTTCCTCCCTTTAATGTTCTTTTGGGGATTGTGGCCTACTTGCAGATTATATATAAAATATTCATTTCTCGTTTAACTCTACCCTTGATATTAGTAAGTATCCGGTTGTAAGAAAGTGGTGTTTAGTATCCGTGTTATAGGTATCCTTTTACTCTGTGTACCAAATTTAGGGGGGAGAGGTGAAAAGAATGTGGGCATAAAAGAGTCCTGGAGTTTTGACTAAATTAGAAGCATGGTGCCGTGCATAGATTTTGGCCACTACTCTTCAAGTAATACTCTAATGCTGGACTAGTTCTAACCACATAGTATAATCCAAGCTCCAAGATCAGGAAAAGAACAAGGCCCCTTACATTCAAGGGCCCACAATCTTCCAAGTATGTATACCTACTAGGGAGTGATCAACTGTGGTGTAATGAAATATAAAAGGCTAAATGGTAGAGGGGATTCGGGCTGGAGGGTGCCAATTATTTAATGCATTTTTTCTTCCAAAAACAACCTTACTAAATAGGTAGGGTGTTCATTGCAAAGGGTATTAGCCCAGGCCAAAAATAGTTAGGAACTCTTTTACAAAGAGAAATTTCATGGAGCCAATGGGAAGACCCAAGCAAGCAATGAAGGTGCCTTGCATTTTTTCCTTTTAAGTTTGGTGGGGTGGGGCAGCAAGATTTTTTTTCCATTTTTCTCTGGTTCCCAATATGTTCCTACCATGTTCCCTTTGAGTTCCCAATAGTTTCCCATCATGTTCTTGATATGTTCCCAAGATGTTCTCCATATCACCTCACTTTTATCCCATATGCTTTGCCAAATGTTGTCCTCCTTTCACCTATATACCTGGGCCAAAGGGGAGGAACTCTATACTTCAAAATGTGAACTTCTATTCTGGGGAGCCTTCATAGTTTCCTTTTTTTTGAGTGATGGGCCAATCAAATTGGCTCATTGCAAAAAAGAAAAAAATTGAACTAGGGAGGCACCTCATCTAATTAATAGGAGAGGTTAATTTCCAGGTTGAAAATACTGATAAACAATTTTGGAAATAGAAATTTCATGCAGCCGATGAGAAGGCTCAGGGGTGTTTAGTGGTTTTTCTTTTGGGTTTGGGGGGGAGGGGGGGTGGTGAATTTTTGTTTTTTGTCTGTTCCCAATGAGTTCCTTAGGACATTCCTAATAGCACCTCATTTTTATCCCATTGTGTTTGGCCATTGTTCAACTTCCATTTATATGACCTATTTCTATTTTGGAGGAGGGAAGGCTTCTATGTTGGGGGAGTGCCCCCATGTTCCAAAAATATTGGTGATGGGTCAAACAAATTGCTCCTTGCAAAAGAAACTGTGGGCGCACCCCCCCCCCCTCACAAATAAAAACCAGCATGAATAAGTACCCCCAAGTATGTCACTTGAATATGTACACGCATAGTTCATGCCACTACCATTAGCCAAGGCCAAGAATGGCAAAGGACACAGGTAGGCAAAAACAACCAATGAGGTGAGGCAGCATGCACCCAAGGGGCCCAAAGGCTTGTTTTGTCTTTTGGGGGAGGGTGGGGTGTTGGATGTTTGTTGTTCTCAATTTGAACCCCCATGAGGTTCCCACTGTGTTCCCAACATGTTCCCCAAGTTTCCAGTGGCCACTCTGAAGCTAATAAGTACCCCGATTTTCAAATTTTCAAATGCTCTGAAAAATATTCGGTCAGCTCATTTCTTTTTGGGGGCATTGGCTAGCATCCCAAGAGGGATTTAGCATTAAATGGCGACATGATTAAAGAACCTGTCTAAATAGTTTTTTTAACTAGTTTTTTAAAACCCTAGCAAACTCTTTTTTTTAAATCAGAGTCCAAATTGGGCGAAAATTTCCCCTATTCTTTTTGGTAATTTGGCGATTCTTGGGAATATTTTTGACAGAATATTCCCTTTCATTTTGGCAAAATTTAGAAACCCAAAAAACGCTACCAGGGTGGGCCCTTACAGCGCTGTATAGGATTACTACGTTGGGTATTACCTGACACTTCACCTTCCCTTTTGAATGTTTTTAAGGAAATTTGTTTTTAGTGAGTATGTCGACCTGATTGGCCCTTTAGCCAATTTTTTGGCATTATTTAATGAACCTTTAATTTTCGGCGTGGTTCCAGCCCCTATAAATGGCAAATACCTATACCTTGGAAAAGGGAACCTCTATCAGTAACTTCTGCAGAAACTACCTCCAGGGTTTAAGCCCTCACTTTCCAAGCTTGTAGCCGAAGTTAAAATTAACGCATAAAATATAAGCCTACCACTTCAGGGCCTACTCCATGGAATGCCCAAACGTGTTTGGAAACCTGTTATAGCCCAGTTGTGGACTTACCAAGGTTCCACATTGGTAACCTATCCTAACCCCTTCCAGGCTCACTCTTACAAATTGGTAGTTTAGGTAACTACCTATGTAAGTGATTACATATTATGTATGCAGATAAGTAGGTAGGGAATGTAAGAGTATATTGGCTTTTCCTACCAAGGAGGCAAGGATATTGTGTTTAGATTTCATTATAGAGTATCGTAGCTCAAGGGATTTTGGCCCCTAGGTAATAAGGTCTATTTTTTATACAAGGAGTTTTGAAAGATGATATTTTGGCTTGTGCTGAAACTTGAGATTAGTTATCAGAGTTATAATATCTTGAAGGATTTTGGTTCCTTTTAGAGGATTATTTTGGAAGATTATATTTTTGCAGGATGAAATATTTGAGTTGCCATAATTCTTCTTTTTTGCATTAAGATACTTTTGAATGTAAATGGCAAGGCCACAGTGTGACACACCCCTTGTTACAAAGGAAGGTATCTAGATAAACTACTTGTTGACTTCTAGCTAGGTAGATGGATGTGGATGGTTTACGTACATAACCATTGTGGTTAGTTATTGGACACGGAAAAGTATCTCCCATCCACATGTCATCCATCATCCTCCATTGTGCTCTGGTGGGTGCTGGCTTACTGGCTGAGGCCATGCAGTCAGTTGTTCAAGGCCCAACCCTAAATTGTGGTGGAATGGAAATGAGCAAACAAAGGGACCTGATTTTAAGCTGTGAAGTTTGATGGTATGTTTTCCAGTGGAGGAATTTGGAGTCTTGAAATTTGGGAGTTTGTGGCCCCGAGTGCAAAATGTGGGTGGCTATGTGTGGTGCAAATCTCTTTGCCTGCCGTCAAAAGTGCCAAGTAATCCGGATAAAGCTGTTAGGCACTTGGAGAAAACTTCACGCTCAAGTCTTGTTCTGTTTTCTTTCTCCTCTTTTTGCCAAAGGAAAAGCAGCAAGTGGTCTGTAGGATATATAACCTGACCCATGTTACGGTTGATGTGCTTATCCTTGACTAGAAGAACTTCCAAGATACTTCATTGGTAGTTTGAATGGGCTCAAAGTCCTAGAAATTGATCCGAACCAGCAAAACTTTATTCCAAGGAATAAGGGGGGAGCGGACAAGAGAAGAAAGAAAAGAAGGGAAAAAAACAAAGACTAAGAAACAAATGCGGTTCATAGTTTAACATATGAATAATTTCCATGATCAAGATCAATGCTAGCAAACACTCTTCAACTACTGATGATGAATAAAATATTTAAGGTGGTAATAAGCAACAAGTTTGAGAACTAAGAACAATGGAACTTAAGAAGTGGGCAATCCCATTACTATTGTTCAACTTAAGATTGTGGAGGCTTGCAACTTTTGAAATCCTTTGTTTAAAGTAGGTCGTGAGGATTGAAAGGAGGGACCTTCCAAGTGTCACATGGTGTTGGCATACACATTGTTGGCCCAATCTTGTAAAGAATCATTAGCTTCTTTATGTAAACAATAAAAGACTGCTTTTGCTAAGAGGAGGAATTGATTTCCTACTCGTGGGGATCTCAATGATTTCATTTTTTTGTTTATGTTACTTGTGATGCTACAAAACTCTTGTGTAGAAGACACTTGGGCCAAAAAATTTCCATGGGTAGGATTAGTGATGACAAAGTATACAAAGGTTCAAACCTCATCCTTAAAGAGGACATTGTTCAGATGACATCCGGATCTATGGAGAACAGAAAAAGGAAAACCGTGTAATTGTTCCCAAACCACATGATACCATGATTCCTTTACAATGAATGCAAAGACAGACCAAATGGCATCATGTTTCATTGTGTGATTGTACAACACGAACGGGTTTAGGATTGAAACTATGTATGATTACTACATAACTATGAAATCTATGTTTTTTTGTTGTAAAATTATCCTCCCACCTTTCTATTGGCTATGCAAGCCTCACCATTCTCCTACCATGAACTACACACAAACAACACCAAAACTATTCAAAACCAAAAGCCTTTCCAAAATCAAAACTTCAATTCTCACAAACTTTGTATTCATACCATAACTTTGTACAAATGAAAGTGTTTCTCAAGGTCATAAACACCTCCTTATATACTAACCAAAAGGAAACTAATAAAAAAACTTCCTAAAATTTATCCACCACATGGTTCCCCAAATAATCAAAAGGAAACAAAATCACATGGTTCCCCATGTGATTCCATAATTAATCACAAGAAAACAACATCAGATGGTGCACATGACATGACCAAATTATGAAATCCTACACCCAACTTACCCCATTAAATAATTACCTAAGTAATTGTGTAATTAAGTTACACATCAAGTTACATGATCACTTTCATGTGGACATCATAATAAATGGATAGCAAAGGATCAATGGGACAAATGTAAACACTAGAAAGGAAGCATGTGACTAAAGGACGAGGCAATCCAAGTCAAATTCAAAAAACAAAAAAAAAACATTATTGATGAAAAGTGAAACATTAATATCACTGCCCAAGTTGTAAGCCAAGCATCTAAATGGGAAGACATTTGTGGGCCATTAGGGGCAATAGGTTTCAAGTTGGTTTCAATTGTTATTGGAAAAGGACGGTGCCAAAGTTGATGTGAATCACATTTTCCAATGGAAAAGGGTGATGTCAAACAAAAATTAAATCAAGAATCCCCAAGAATGTCATAAAAATGGTGATGATAGTGAAAATGAAACCAACATTGCTTTTGGATGAAAATAATCACGTAGATGCTCAAAAACCATATTAGAAGGCCACTAACTATGAGGTAGGGCAAGTAACTAAATGCCAATCTAAAGAAAGTTCGGAGAAATTTAAATTTTTTTATCAAGCCCAAAATTTCCCATGAAAGGAATAAACAAACCATTTAATTTATGTGTTTTAAGGGCCAAGGTGGTTTCAATAGGGGTTGAGGAAAAGCAGGCAAGGGCACACTACACATGAATATTCACCTACACGACCCAAAGTAAAGTTTTGATGGAAGTGGTTGTGGGGGAGGAGAGTGGAATAGGGTGGATGGCTGAAAGGGGGTGTTTGATGCCATAGCCTGAACACAGTGATAAAGTTAATCTTGTAAGCTTTCCCAATCCCTTTCTAAAAATCAACTCAAACGTATTCAAGTCCTCTCGTGCCTTATGGGCACCTGTCATGGGGGCAATATGATACTCCATTGAGGGAATAACAAAAATAGATGCCTTGTAGTGATATCCATAGGGTTTTGAGCCAACCTATCCAATGGAAAGAATAAGGTTTTTTGTATTTTTGAATGATGGTGCAAGAATTCAAGAATACAATTATGGTCGAAGAAAACCTAGGTGAAATGTTTTGAGCACATTCAAATGGGAGACCCAATACCAAATTACAAATTTTTCATTCTATATGAGTGACAAATATATTGCCATCATTTCAAAAGTCCATTATGAATCCATTCTTTTGTTAAAATTCATCCATATTTTTAAATATGATCCCCATTAAAGTTTATTGCACATATGGATAATTGAAATATTGATCATTTTAATGTTGATATTTAATTTACATTTTAAATTCATTTATAATCCAAAAGAACTTCAATTGTGACAATCCAAATAGTCCCCTAATTGTGCTTTCACTTTGTTAGACCTTTAATGAAAAATTCCCAAGCACACAATAGGCAAAACACTCAATGAAATGGCAAAAGATGAACATGTTAGGAATTGTGACATGGATTCAAGTTGGCATTATGTTTGGTAGTAGGCTCATGTGAAAGTAAGATTAGAACATTAAGGAGACTTATGAGGTTGGAATAGGGTGGGATTATTATTGCTAAAAAAAGAAAATTTTAGGGGTGGGGGTCAATAAGGGGGAATATTAGATGTCACATGTTTAGTTATTTGCACAAAAGGTGGAAAAATGTGGGCACCATTGGATGGAATAGTAAGGGAATGGTCTATAGGCATGGAGTCTAATTTGGTTTGACAACACATAGTTGGGGGTTCAAAAAAATAGATGCCACTAGAAAATCTAGAGTTTTGGTACCCATGAAAATCCAATAAAAAAATCATAGATTAAAAACCAATGAAAAATGAAAAAAAGAAATGCACACCTTGCCACATCCCTATATGTCAAATGGTCATTTATGAACAACCTTTAGAACTTTGTGTCACAAAATCAATTTCTTCCACATACATTGACTTGTTGTCCAAAAACATAGCAACATAAACAATGTGGTCCTAGACACACTTTGGACCCATGTTATGCATGTTTTGGGCTTGTAATAGACAAAAGATGCAATGTCCATTATAAGCCCAAAATGTGCATAACAAGACCCAAAGTCTATAAATGAATTTTTTTTCAACCTCTATCTTGATATGCTAGAAATTATTAAGCAACATAAATTTACCAAACTACCAAAAATATTTGAAACATGATGACTTTTTTAAGTGAAAATTTTAATTCAAAATTGATTTTTTCAACCTTTATCATTTGCCCAAATTTTCATGTATAATACCGATTCCAAAATTGCACCAAAAAATCCAAGCATCCTAGAAAAGCTTTATCAAGAACTCCAAAATGGCCTCCATTTTGGGCAATATGAAAAAAAACATAAGTTTCCCCATGCTACCCAAACTTTTTCCATAATTTGGAAAGCCCCTCAATGTGAACAATTATAACTAAAGGTTAAATTAGCCCATGATACTATTTTATCTATCTCCATGTGTGAACATCACAAAGGGTTAGTTTATTCCTTATATTTTAATCTTTTTAACTCCCAAATCAACAAAACATTCAATGGGGGAAAAAATCCCTACTAACCCTTGGTATGAATCTATTTTAAATCCCTGGGTAGCTATGTATGAAGATTTTGGTGACTTGCTACAACATGAAAAGTTTGGGAAGACATACCTTCAAGTCTTGAAAATTGGTTATTGAGAGAAAATCATGCATGATGCAACATGCAAGGCACTTGAAGTAGCATTGGGAGAAAAGAGGGATGCATTTAACAAGTGGGATGAAAAGATAAAGAAGGACAGAGGTAGCAAGGTTGGTGTTAGTGGTAGAGGAAGAGGATGGGGGAGTGGAGGTGGTGGTGGAGGGAATGAACCAAGGAGCAATAAAAACCCATGGGATGAAACAAAACAAATATTTCATGCCTTCATTAACCTAGTAACTTTTGTAGTGACCTTTCCATCACTTCCAATGTGCTTGCTTATGTAAATGCCTTTTTTTCCTAAGACAATCACAAAATGATTGTGTTTGCATTTTATGTTTAAAAATGTTTAATTGTAGATGTTCATTCTTTTCATTTCATGCATTTTCACCATTGTTCAAAATGCTTATTAGTTTTGTTTATGTTTCTTTAAGGTAGGGGTCTCCTTTTTTTCGTTTTCTTATATGTTGTTGGAATTCAAATATCAATAGTTTTATTACTTATTCATATCTCTTGATTCTACTCAATTTGACTAGGATCTAGGGCAACATTTACAGTGCTACTTGTAATCCAATTAGTAAATTTTGTGTGGAGCTTGTGCCTACATGGTAAACTTTTCTAAATGGTAGTACTTTGGAAGTTATGATTTAGTTGGTTTTTTGTTCTTGCTCTAATATCCAACTAGTTCACATGCTTGAGGTTTGTCTAGTTATTGAATTGACAATTTTTTCAACAGGTGCAAATATGTATGATAGGGTCCTAGTTCATATTCTTATGGTAATTCCACATTTGATGGTTCATGTGATGGTTAGTAGGCCAAAGTTAAACCTTAAATTGAACTAACCAATTTTGCAAAGGTTGGAAAACATGTTCTACATATGTGTAATAACTTTTCAAAATATCAAACTTTTTCCAATTATTTTGTTTTTTCCATGTACAAAAATATTAGTCAATGGTCTGAATGAAACATCAAGGAAATTAATGCATCACCAAGGGGATTCCATTAGTACAATCCTAAAAGCAACCATGGTAATTAATACCCAAGTTCTATTTGAAATGGAGACACATCTACTTGAATCCTCTTCCAAAGGTATTATCATCAGTAGCTTTATTCATCAACCATGTATGGTTATGTCCTTCATTGAACACCTAATTTTGTTTTGTTTTAGAAAAAATTTGGGCCTTTTATGTTTGGTCATAATTTTGTTTACTCATGTTAAAAGGTTATCCCACAATTTATAATCAAATTGACATAAGATGGAAAATTATCGATATTCATGAAAAAATGGGTGTTTTCACAAATATGCTCCTCATTTCAACTTGTATAAAATTTGATATTCTACTTGATTTTGCAACATGGGAGGTCAAGCTTTGGAGATGTATCATATTAAACTATATTTTCTAATTATTTCTCAATTGAAATATTCCTATCCACACTAGATATTTTAAATGAACAAAACATATTAGATTTAACATCAACAACTTGCTTCAAGTGTAGTGAATTTTAGTGGAATGAAATTAGTAAATTACTTTAAGTTCAAAGTCTCTAAGTCGACATGAAGCAATCATCAACAATTTAGTTGGCTCTGGTTCAAAATATTGTCAAAAACACCACTTTCACATGGTGAATGGAGTTCATTCATATGAATGTTCATCCATGATTCCTAATTAACTCCCAGTTCATTCTTAATTAACTTCCAATTCATTTTTATTTAACTTATAATTGACTTTTAATGAATTCTTAGTTGATT
>Ga0209611_10009834_pt1 | contig 14317 bp, 11 predicted proteins | sample S1TSphgellanicum_3_FD_187693 | JGI IMG/M metagenome (GOLD analysis project Ga0209611, IMG submission 187693) | Host-associated microbial communities from peat moss isolated from Minnesota, USA - S1T2_Fc - Sphagnum magellanicum MG (SPAdes) (version 2) | ecosystem: Host-associated > Plants > Peat... | reverse complement strand
CTACTTATCTTCCTATTTAGGCTTACTCATCTACCTACCTACCTTGATTAAACAAACCTAGCTACCTAGATGCCACATGTCACCATCATATAAACCTCAAATTTGACGATTTAAATTTAACATATATGAGCAACTTTTAACCCTTTTCAAAGTTTTTTTCTACTATGGATTTGGATAGTGACTATTACTCGTAAAGACATAAATGGTCTTTGAGTGTTTAAAAGGACTTTCATTATGTAATACATAACATTAAAGAAGTCATGGATCAATGAGGCCAAAGTGAAAGATATCACCCACCATAGTGCCATATTGGATACCCAGTTTATATGATTCACATGCTCCGCTTCCTAGTTGCAAGCTTAGATGACACACATTTTTGCTGTGACCTTCATCAAAGAAAATCCTCAAGACACATCATTGGTTGACATGGATCTGGAGCTCAACATTAACTTCCTAGAAGCTTGGGCATCTGATTTGCAATGCACTACCTTCAAACATGCTTGAATGAAAGTGATTGGTAGGTCATTAAGGGGCAACAAACCCTTGCACAAATTCCTCTAGGATTGCTTGAAATTGCACATGCATGATTCAATTGATTAATTCAAGCTCCTTACTCAAGGTTTTTTTGAAGTTTCCTTCACAAAAAAGAAGCGCACCAAGGAGGTCCATAAGATAACCATTATAAAATGGAGTGCATGCCTTTTATTTTCTACAAATATTAGCCTCATTTTGATCTAGCCTACTAGAGGGGTAGGCTTGTAATTGTCACACGTAATCAATATACAATTTCTAAACTTCAACAAAACCTCTTACAACACAAAACCCTTCACGCATATGGCAAGCAAAATAGGGGAGGTTTTGGAACTAGAGGTGTTGGATTTTTACATCAAATGGCCCAAGGGACAAATGATTATGATAGAAATGGCCAACCTAAAGAAATTAACATCAAAATTCCTTCACTTGAAGGAATAATCCTAGGGATCATAATCTCATAGAAAATAATTTATTTAGGGCTTTTGAACCAATGTGTAAAACCTTTTTCTACTTGTCATCTTGCATTCCACATGCCACACCAAGCTCCTCACATCGCTTCTTTAACTCCTAGTTACCTGCACACCCCATGACACACTTGTTAATCCAAATGTTTCAACCACTTAAAACAAACTCAAACTCTCTACTTAATCTTGTTAAATGTGTTAACAATATTAAATCCTAGTCTAACTTGGAGCCACTCGAAAAGCCTTTTGTTCCCAAGGCCCCTTGAAACCAACTCTCCAAATCGGCCCAACAAGATTAAAATTAAAACAACACTAAGTTGTCCTAAGGCCAACCCTCTCCCAACAACCTCAAAACTTTATAAGACCAACTCCTAGTCATCCTAAGTGCTTTAATGAACTAACCCCTTTGGGTTAGTCCAGGACAACATTCAATCGTCCATTGAGGGTTTTAAAGGGATATTGCCCCACACTATGGTCCCGAAGACAACCCCCAATCATCCTCTTGGCCAACGCAAGGCTAAGCTTGCCACTTTAACCATCCTAGACTCATGAGCCCAAGTTCCACCCAACTCTTTAACCTCATAAAACCATTACTAGCATAACACTTATGCCACCTAATGCCTCATTAAAGTCGTCTCAACATGAGGCTCATTCCACTTATGTGGAAGGGCATATCATAGTGTAGGCGGTGCTAGAACTTTGGCCATTTTGCTAGGGTTTGCACAACACACAAGGCATTGGTTTGGGAAGGATTCAATTCACCTAATGTAGACCAAACCTTGCCAACCACTTGGAAGGATAAAGTGGCTATGGGGTCCAAGTTAAAGGGGCTAAAAAAACTTGGGTGTTGAAGTAAAATTCTTTGTGGAAAAAAGCTAAGAGAGTTAAAATGGAGGCCTAGGTTGCCTACCTTCACAACATACCCAAAATCCCTTAAGTCTTAAGACTTCCAAACCCACTAAGTTAAAGAAAAAAACCTTAGACTTTGTAATGACGAAACAAAATGAAGGGCGAACAAAGGGGCTAAAACCTCACCTACAAATGAAGATCTTATTGGATCACAAGCTATTGATAGGGAGTGGGAACCAAACATGTTTAGTGGAAAAAGCATGGCGATGCCCTTACATGTCACCCAAGAATTTAAATTTTGTGATGCTAGCAAGGAGTTTGGAATTGAAACCAAATTTGCACTTTTGCCCACAATCACCTTGGCAACAAGGAAAGGGAAGCTAATTGGTAGCTAACTTGATCTTAGCAAGATTCTTAAACATTTTAGAATCAAAAAATTATTTTTTGACTTGTCTTTGGATTTTAAAAATAGAATTCAAATAAATTAGAAATTGTAACTTTTAAATAACTCAATTACAATTGGATGAAAAGGAGCCAAGCTCAACTCTCTAGCAAGGTGAGGAACCAACCTTGGACCCAATACATTCTAGAATGGAAGGTTTTCAAGGGAAAGAAAAAATTTAAAAGAAGAAAGAAAGGTTTTTCTAACCAAAGGTGTAGGGAGGAAAGGAGGCATCCATTGACTTTCATCTTACTTTGATGCATCATTCATATTCAAGTAAGAGAAGGCTAAACTACTCCACTTTAAACCCTTCATTTTTTGAAGCTTTAAACATCAACCCATTACTTGATTCCCAAGAATTCAAAACACATTTATGGCATGTCCTTAATAATATCTTAGAGGGCACAATTAAAATATTTATTTGTTGCAAATTGACAAATATTCCTAGCTTACCTATTAATATTAGGTTGGATGATGACATGAAGGATCAATGGATCGTGGTCTCCACCAAGGTTGAATTAAAAGCTCACATTTCCATTGAGTTATTAAAAAACATTTGAAGATACCACTAAAATCAAATTTCAACAAAGATTTCCAATTTAAATGGTATTGGTGTTCAAACTTAGAAAGGGAAGGTTTCAAATGCACAATTTAAAAATGTGTAACTCATTTTTAAATATGAAAAAGAAAGAGAAATTAAAATGAACGGGCTTAAACAAGTTGAACAACTCAATATGTTAAACAACTCAATGAAGTTTGTTGGTCCAACCCACATCTTGTTGACAAAGAAGGGTTTTTTTTTAAGGGCAACCAATCATTTAGTTGATGCAAAACGGTAACTTCATACTTGTAAGGAGTTCAGAAGAGGCCAACAACTTTATCCACACTAATAAAACATTAAAATAGATATTTTAACCATAAAAAGATGTTGTTTGAAGTTTGGAAGGTAATTCCTTCCAACCCCCCCTTTTCATTTTTGTGTGTTTTTTATGTTTCTAAAGTAGGTTAGTTTTTCTAGATAAAAGACAAGTTTGCCTTCCAAAGGGTAACCCATGATCCATTTGTTTTCTTATTTTGGAATTTACTTGTTTCTTATTTAATAGTTGCCTACCTTCACCACGACAAGGCTATTAGGTCCATGGCTATATATTGAAGCCACCCATTACATTGTGGGGGGTGATTTTAACCATTTGGTAAAGGTGGATTAGATCATAAGCATTAGCCAACGACTTTTTAAGAAAAAGGGAAACCATTTCTTGGCACCATCTCACCTTTGAATATGGCCTTGTTGATGCTTGAGAATTAAAAAACTTTGGAAAGATGTTGAAAAAGACATACACCTTTGACAATGGCTAATTTAGACACACCTCAACTTTCTCTAGAATTGACAAAGTTTTGGTTTCATAAGAGCTCAACATAAAGGGGGGCATATTTGAAATTATTGTTTTGGTTCAAATGTGACAAAAAACTAAGGCACACAATAATCAAAACAAGGAACACATATATTAAATGGTAGAGCCTATCTCAAAATTACCCACTGGCTTTAAGTTAGAAACCACCTAAATTTTTGCTATCATCAATAATGAAAGGCTTGAGGTTTATAAAAGGTAAGACCTTTCATATCTCTTTCTTTTGAGCCCACTAGCCTTCCTGTTCTTCTCAATTATTTTAGACCACATAAACCCCTAGAACAACATTAAACTTCCAGAAGAACCAAAGTCCAAGGTTACACTTTATAATATAAACCCTTTGAGTCCAAATAGATTGCATAAACCATTATTCATAACACCACCCCTCAAATTGAACATACATAAAAAAAAGAAATAACACACTTCAACTCCCCATTAATTGCTTCACAAGTCTTACAAAGAATCATAACCCCCTTTCATGATCCACCTTGTAAAATTTGATGGAATGTAACTATTTTTCGGAGTTCCTAGTAATTAGGGTGTTTTTTCATGATATGCAGATCAACAACATTCACACACAGATCGACCCGACACACACACATTGAGAAGATTATAGATTGCTCTTGAAACCCCTAAGATCTTCATCATCCCCCTTGTAATCAACCTTCAAATCCACCTCTTAGACAAAATTCTTGTTTATCAAAATAAATGGCATAGTGGATTATTTAGTACTTTTGTTTCAACCCAAAATTCTAGCCTTTTTCCTCTTTCTTTTATCCTTTCCATCATTAAAAGAAAAACCCAAAAAAAATAAAATCCCCCTTCCCCACTTATTTGCCTTCCTGTTCTTCTTTCTTTAGCTCCACAATGAAAATTCTACCGACTCCCCATTGCTTGGCAGCTCCCTTGCATCTAATAATATCCACTCCAACTCACTCATCCCAAATATAAAAAAATGACACAAAAACACAAAAGCCATAAACACCATCACATTTCCATCACTCCTTTTCCTTGTTTCCATCGCTGTCATGCATAAACACCCCAGCCAAAAACATGAAAAAACATTCTTCTTAAAAACCTTAAGACTTTTCCCCATTCACATCCAAACCCTAAAATTAAAAATTTGTTACACAAATACTTTCCAACCACTTTTTCCTCGTGTGAATAATATAATTCCAGTAAAGGACCTCCAGTTCCACACAACAATACCTTGAATAACCTTGCTGGGAAAATAGAAGAAAAAAACAAAATGTTCCAAGCTTGGAAAGGGGAGGGGAAAAAACCTTCATTCACGACGAAGGATGAGTTGATTAACTAGAGGTAGTTATTGGTACGGTCACTAGGTGCAATGCATCCATGACAAAGGAATTGAAGAAGGCAAAAAGAACCTTAGTGAGATGCCTACAAAAGAAAAAAAATTCCCTTGCAAAAATTCAACTCTAAAGAAAGCCCACAAACCCTAACATTAGAAGCATTTTTTCTAGTTTGCAAGTTAAGCTAGTTAAGATCCTCCAAGCTTCTATGGAACACTCCTTTCATAATTCATCAACAAGTTGGATGAGGTATGAGAATTCATGCTCCGAAATGTTTTTTGACTTCCATTGCATTGGGAGAAAGAAGACTCTTATAAAAGAAGTAGTGGCCAATGATATCTCCATTACCCGGCCAAGCTAGCCTTTCAACATCCATCAACCAACTTTACACAAATCTTTACAAAGCCAGTGACCCTAGTGATGAAACTTTTACAACCCAAACTACTTGTTGGGAAAGTGTCCTTTCCTCGGTCATTAAATCAATGAACCAAGGGCTAGTTAAGGAAATGGTGCTAAAGGAGGTCAATTAAACAATTGCATTGTTGCCAAAAGGGAAGGCCCCATGAGTGAATGGGTTGACTACATAATTCTTTCAAATTAACAGTGAGGTCTTGGCCCTTTATTTGTTGGCAACCTTCCATGTTATGTTTTTTTTGGGTAGAACCTCAAAATTAAGTTATTTTAATAGGGTTTATAAACCTTAAACCCTAAACCTCAATAACTTTTATTATTAAATTTGGTGAACATTCCAAGATTGGGAATTAGTGTCTCATCATTTTTTTAGGAAATATCTATAAGCTCTTAGCCAAGCTCCTAGTTGGAAGAATTCAATTGTTTTCCCATAATGTCATTAGACCCAATTAAATAGGCTTTGTTATTTAGCATATGCCATCTTAGACAACAATTTTCAAGCCCAAGAAGTAATGGAATTGGTGGTAGAAAGTAATGAACTTGGAGCTTGATTTGGTTTTTTGGATTTTGAAAAAACCTTTAACAAAATTAATTGAGACTTTTCGTTTAAAGCCCTAGAAAAGTTTAAGGTCAATCAACTATGGATCAAATGGGTTTCCTCCTTGTATTGGTTTTTCACACTTGTTGTCAAGGTTAAGGGGGGGATGTCAATGAACCTTTCCATCTTTCCAAGTTTATTCACTAGGGTTAACCCTTGGCGCCTTTCCTCTTCATCTTGGCCACCGATGTTCTAGGTTACTCCTTGCACAACTAGAACTATGGCATATAAGGGCTCAAGCTCTCTAAAAGGAGGACTTTCGACGATTAGACCTTTGAAGCCCTCCTGGCAAAATTGGTGGCAAGAGGCATGACTCCTAGGGTTTGTTTATTTGCTCCTTTGGGATTTAAGGGAATGGCATTCAAAGTCCCCTAATAACTCTATTGGGACCTTCCATTCTTTGGATATACTTCAAAAATTGGTTACTTGGCCAATGTGGGCAATAAACCAACAACTCCCAATCTCATTACCTTCATTTAATAATACAACTTGTCCCATGTGAATCCCTAGCAAATTATTTCTAAGCTAATGGCGTCCCTCCTGCCCTTCTCTCTTGGGACTTTATTTTCCTTGGTGATATCATTAAGCCTAGAACTGAAACTGATTTTTGAACCTTTTTTTAGGACCCATAAGGGTTGTTGTATGATAATCATCCCTTAGACATTGTCAAATCTTTTATTATGTTTTTTCCAATATGGGCTAAGAGATGTAAATAACATTTTTGATGATGAATATTTTAAGAGTAAGATACTTCAACATGCTTGGACCTCCATAGTACCTTGGCCAATTTGACACTAATTATACTATTTTCAGAAAATTTGAAATTTTCTAAAAATATTTCTTACAAATAAAAAATATTGCGAAAAATAATAGTGAATATTTAAGAATATGCCGTTTATTGAAATTAATTTTTTGAAAATTAATTAATTAATTATTCGATGGACATGTGTTGAAATGGCCAAGGTACTACGAGTAGTATGGACACCTCTTTTAGGATTGTTTGGCTACATATGGATATTTTTGGGGCTAGTGATGAAACCATTAGCTAGTGCTTCCTACCCCCAAATGTATTTATTTGATTTTGATTAATTTGTGATGCAATTGCTGCCATTTTCCTTTTTGTGGTTCCCCTAGATACCCCTTGTGACTCATTATGTATTAACCTTACTTGAATTAATACATAGTTTCACCTTGGTAATTCATTAATTAAGAAGTACATCCCATATATAGGAAAATTTTAGAGACTAGGTAAAGGACAACTTTTGTGGACTAATTTTCCTTTAATCCATAAGATGGTTAGCTAGGGAACTAGAATCCAACAAAAAATTATTCATTAACCATTTTTTATCCATTTGTCATAGTGTGCTAGTGGGTATTGGTTCAATTTGGTGCATATGAGTACTCCAATGGTTGAAAGAGAGAGAAGCTTGAACCCCCAAAAAAGTTGGGGCCTAATAAAATTATTTGAAAATTCTATTTAATCCCATATTAAGTCCTAGCCCTTGTAATTTCAATTTCATCCCCTATTTTCAATTATTTGTAAAGTCCCCATAACTGGGACTGAAATCACAAAACTAAAAACCAATGATTAAAATAGGGGTGAAATAAGATTTGAATTTTTTTTTTGACAATTTGTTTTAGGACACACTTGAGCAACTTCTTTGAAACTTTCTTTTTTAACACTTTCTTTTATAAAGGCATAAGTGTAAGGACTTTTTAGGGTTTGCATGTTTGGGCCCTTTTTTTCTCATTTGCACTACAATGCTACTTTAGGGATTCCACTATGGACTACATTGAATTATGTTTAGGTTTCCTTCAGACACAATAAGTGGGTTGCTCTAGTTCTCATTTTCACATTTGAATTTGTGGGAATTCCATTCTTTTTCCTCATTCAGTTGAGGTTCATTTAACTTTATTTTTCCTTAAGGTTATTCATATATTTATATTTTACCTTATGAATTTTTTTCATTTTCATTTAGGAGTTCTTTTAAATTTTTATTTTGGTTTCTTGTTTTTAAAGGGGTTTTCATTTTTTCTTGTTTTTTGAGGTGTGTTTTTATTTTACTTTATTCTTTTGTTATTCTAGGGTTTTTCATTTTGTTCTTGTGTTCCATAACCTTTTTTGGGGAGCAATTCCAAGTTTGTTTGAAACCTTAACAAATTTCAATTTGTCAAAATTTGATGAACTAGCAACATTAGTCATCCTCACCATCCATGCCCATGCAAGATCCATTGGTGAGGTTCATATTATGACATGCTAATAAAATTGAGCATATAATAGTGATTGCTATAATTCATCATATTACATAAGAAATGATTATGTAATCATGTATGATGCATTTTCATGAAACTAGAGAAAAAATGTAGTTTGTGATGATACAATTTTCATTGCATTCAACACTAAAAGGGTCATAGGTGATAACATTTGATGGTTTACATCTAAAGAATGAACTACTCTTGACACGCATATCTTGAAGTTCCAAGGTTATGTCAAGTTAATTGATGAGATTTTCATTGACATTCATAAGCCCTAAAACAATGACACCCATAAGTCATGACTCAACAAACATAAAAAATATGTATTATATGAACAACATGATGGTCTTAAACCAACATGGATTGTTCATTTACATGGACAACATACATATTTAGGTTCCTTCCATGATGTCAACATATTGTGCAAATTAGACCCATACAAAAACTAACATTAGTTTTTGGAACATATAAATGAATATTTTGAATATTTAGGTCATATGGGGAAAAAATCGTTTGTGATGCAATGGTTTGGGAGGCACAAGATTGCTTGAACCTAACCTAAATGAACTGCAATCATATAACAAAATGCATGTAAGGTATATAATACAAGTGGAATGGGGAATTGGGGGGTTGAAATGGAAATGTAGAAGATAAATGAAACATTTTGATTCCATTAAAAAAAAAATTCATTTGTTCTTAGTTATAGTTATGAGTAACTTCCTACATAAACTTTATCTGGAGTTCACATATGAAATCACTGGCAACCAAATTGAGGACCTAATTAATTATAGTTGGGAGGGGGACTTGTGTTATAGGTTTGGTACTTCTTTAACCTTTGTTTTAAATTTTACATTTGTAAAAACTCCTAGATTTACAATTGCTTTGAAATTGATAAGCATCATCTACCTTTCCTTTTGTATGGTAACTTCTATATTTGCTTTGGGTATAACCTTTTTTAATCCTTGTTGTTAACCACCATTTCCCATGTCGTGCTGGTAAAGTCATTGGATTGTGATTACAACATTTTTGCCTTTGTATGTGCCTTGTCACTAGATGTAAATGTAAGGCATGCATTAAATGTTGGAATAAATGTTGGTTTGTGGTATCAAGTCATATAGTGTAGGAAAATTAAGTAGCCTTGGTACTTTGGGTGGGGTAAATTACCATAAATGATTTTTTTTACCTTTTGAAAATGTTTAATGTGGCATGTCCATTTGTTGCCTTTAATTATGCCAAAAGGTGAAAGCACGATAAAATATATATAAAAAATTGTTAAAAAGCAAGTCAAATTGAGTTTAAATATATTTTTCATTAGAACTTTGATGTATTCTATTATAATATTTAAACATTGAAAAGTTACAAGTATATTTTAAAGTTACATCATGTTGAAAATGGAGAATATTCAATAATTCATTTACTTTTATCTATTTGTACAAGTTTGGACAACCTAAAAAGTAAGAAAAAAAATGTACAATTCAACAAAAAAAATCTACTAAATGCATATTTAATATGTGATTAATCAACATCATTGTGATAAAATTAAAGATTATCCTCATGCTAATCATTAAATGAAAAAATGTTTCTATTTTCAATACATTAAAACTTATTTATGGCTACTTGTTTTCTTTTGTGATAAAAAGAAAAAATTATCTACTTTACCTCTCTCAACAAAATAAGTTACAATTTTGTTCAATGACAAGATTGTCACAAGATTATAAAATCACTAGATTTGTTTTTGGATGTCCTACCAAATAAAAATGAAGACCAAGATTTACATTTCAAACAATATTCAAACACATCAAAAGGCTTTAAAAATCCATATGCAATCAATATAAATCATTAAGGCCCCTAAAAAACAATTATCACAATTTTGTCACAATATTATTTTTTGAAATTATACAACTTTCAACTTCCACCAAGCCAATATTAAAATAAATTTATATAAATTATATTCAAAATAAGGTAATTCAATTACCAAATGATGCAATTGTCAAAGGAAATTACATTTTTTATTAATATTAAATATTAAAAATATATTTGTGAGAAAATAGATGTTGTCACAATATATTACAAAATGCAAATATACTCTAAAAATGATTGTAAAACTTGATGAAGTACTTAATTATATATTGAATACAAATTGATTGTATCATTTCAATCACAATTGAAAAGTTTGATTTGTGTGATTTCACAAAAAACATTTAAACAAGTTTTTCATTCAAACGAGCATAAATGTGTTGAAAAAAACATTTTGTTAAAAAATTACTTTCATTTGAAAGATAACAAGAATTATCTTACAGGCATTTGTATCAAAATCCATTTTATATGTTTTTCAAAACGCTAGATGAAAATTTAAAAATTACCCCCAAAATAATACAAAATATAGTAAAAGAAGTATTTTTTTTTGCTTAAAGAGTTTCGCTTGTAGTGTGTTTTCACCCTCTACTTAAAACCATACTAAAACACATCAAGAGGCCATAAGATGTCAATATAAACCACTAGAGCCCTTGAAAGCAAATTGTCACAATTTTGTCCCAAAATTATCACAAATTGGTTAAAGGTTACAAAGTTTTTGGATTTTTTTTATTTCACAGCAAATACAAATGGAATTCTAGATTTGAAGTTGAAATAATACCCAAACACTACCATGAAGCTTTAGAAGTTAAAAAAAATTCAAATGGGTAAAACAAATCTTTACTTGATCATCATAAACTTATGTTGGCCATAACAACCCTCTTGAATGAGCTATAACAACCTTCAAATGGCCATAACAAAACTCAAATGGACAAAATAGATAATAAGTGAAATAAGGTAGACTTTAAATGACCCAAACAACCCTAATTAATGTAATTAGACCTCAAATTAGTCATGACAATCCTTGATTGGTGAGAACAAAGTCCAATTGTTGTATTTAAAGATCAAGTGGTTACACCATATTTCAAATATGTGAAATGGTGCTTCCAAAGTTTAATTTTACTATATTCAAATATGAAATTAGATTGGTGAAAATGAAGCCCTTGTTCTTGTATTCAAAGATCAAATTAAATAACCAAACTTCAAGTTGGTGAAGACAAGCCTTAATTGATGTGCTCAATCCTGATTGTGAAAACCAATCTTTTTCAACTTTTCAATGTTGCTAACATGGGGATCATTAATAACAACATAATTGGTTATAGAGTAGATTTTAATTTTTTTTTTCAACATCCTTTTATATTGTGGCTACCTATTAATCTACCTAGCGATTAATTTATTTTTCAAAATCTTATGAATTTAAGTCATTTTATTCAAAACAATCATACCATTAGACTTGTGGTTGAAGAATCAAACAACAAAATTTATGTACTTAGACCCTAATTGGTGAAAACAAACCCCAATTGCTATTGTTAGAAATGGAATTCAAAAATCATACCAAAAATGGCAAGATAGATTTAAATTGATGGAGACAAATGTTCAAACAAAAGTCCTTCACATTTCAATTCTACTTGGGATTTTTAATCCTAAGTTTAGGCCTTCAAATGAACCTTCTTTAAATTCACAATCAAAAAAAGAAGTCACTTGCCTCTAAGCATTCATTCAAGCAATGGAGTTCAAACTAAAAATGTGTTTGAAAACACTACCGAACATTGCCATATTTTCTAACATTGTGAAGGTATGATCTATGATTGATTTTAATAATTTTAACTAAAAAAATTTGAAAAAAAACAAATTAGACCCAAAAAAAAGTGCAATTGCATGTAGTTACAAAATGTTACAAACATTCATACTAGTTCAAAACAAAAAGGAAAAAAATGATTGTTCTTGCACCTTGTTAGTTTAATGTTGCAAAAAACTTGAAGACAGTTTTGCTTTCATCCAAGCTCCCACCTTCACATAGACATGAACACGCATAAGCAAAAACATGAACTAAGGATTAAACTAGTTTTTGCACCAAAATTAGTGTAAAAACCAATTTGATCCCAATTAATTTCATTTGTAATTTTTTCATCCCCTTCTATTCACTTCGTCCTTTATTTGGCCCCAACCTAAGAATTTTGGTCCCCGCTTTAATTGACTTTACAAATCATTTTAATAAGCAATTTTTTTGTACATGATTTTGTGATGTAGGCAAGGTGGCAAACATCTTAAACTTAATTTAGGAAAATTTGGCTACAAGCTAGGTATGAAAGTAGAAAAAAAAACCATTCAATATTTTGGACTACCTATTGGAACTCATTATAAAAAATTTGGTGATTTGAATTTTTAAAAAAATCAAGCATAGTGAATTTGGGCCATTTTTTCCATGAAAAATCCTTTGTATACAATGATGATTTTTTTGGGCTGAAATTTTGCAACTTGGCAACCAAAAAAAGGGCCTTGCTACAATAACAAAAGCTTTTTGGCAAAAAACTTGGTCCACTATTGCCACATTATGAGGAAAAAACATTTGAAGTTTCCATATTCAGACAATAGGTTGTAGCTTGTTGCCAAACTATATAGCATGGTTCCTAAACTTTTCTAATGTCCGTTTTGACATGTAGCCAAATTAGGCTAAATGCTTTTGTGGACGATTACCAACCCACCTACCTCACAATTTTTTATTAAAAAAAAATGTTAGTATAGGTTGAAATCATATTTGTCAAATCAAAATTTGTCCAAAATTTCCCAACATAAAAAACACAATAATAAGGCTATAAATATCACATGAAAATATCCAATGGTGTCGTGACGTGTAGTGTCGTGACGTACGGTGTTGTAAGGATGTAAATACGTAGTAAATCCTACTAAACAAAAAGATTAAAGCTAATCAAATGTATAAATTAATCAACTAAAAGGAGATGCATGCACACATATATATACAATGCATAAGTGAGGCTGAGATGAAATTCTCATGTATCCCTCCCCAGACCTGAGCCGGGAAAAGCATGGCATGGTTTGAGTAGGAATCAAGGTGCTGTAGGAGAACATGATGAACAGTACCAATTGCTGACGAGAATTTGAGTGAGCTTCGGCTTGAGGCAGAAGAGATGGTATCCACCATTATAGTTGTCACAAAGCTACATCTGATTAGCATCGTCCATCCTCTGACATACCTGACATGGATAATCAAGTGGAGGAATCCAAGTCAACGTGATGATGGTAGGATCCAAGTTCGACAGGTGGCAGGGCGCACAATTTTTTGAATGATCATGAATTGTGCGTCCATCAGCTCCTTGTAACTCGAACACACCTGAAGGCCTGATCGCTTTAATCCTCAAGATAGTGCGACCAGAAGAAGTGTCTAGAGTATCATTTGGTTGCCGCTGGAGATATACAAAATCACCAACATCAAATTGTCTCACCTTAGGTTTGTAACTGCCACCTCGTGTGTGTGCATACCATAAGGTGTCTCGATGTTGTGCAATGGACAGGTTTTCCATGGCCATGTGCATAACCCTCCTGAATAGAGTAGCCCTTTCTACAATGACCCTAGCCCAAGTGGCTGGGGAATCCAAGTCCACAACCTGGTCCATTTGAGCAGTAATGGAAGAGGGTGGAATGGGGTGTCTCCCAAAAAGTAAAAAGTAAGGAGAAAAATGAGATAAAGAGGCGTGTTTGGACATCATGTAACCCATGGCGATGTAAGGGAGGGCCAGGTCCCAATCCTCTTTGTTGTTAGTGAGGCAAATCTTCCGAAGTCCTTTCTTGCACGTTTGAACCATCTTTTTTGCAAGGCCATTAGCTTGGGGATGATCTCTTGAAGTCCGACGATGGTCAATGAGAGCATGGTCAAGTAGGTCTTGGAATTCTCCCCTGAATTTTGATCCTTGTTAGTAAGGCACTCAGCACAAGCCCCAAATCTACTTAAAACATGTTGTAAGAAAGCATGAATGGTGCTGTGTGATGACTTGTCTGGTAGCGCAACAAGCTCAACCCACTTTGAAAAATGCTCAATCATAATCATGATGTAAACATTACCCCTAGAAGTTTGTGGTAACTTTCCAGCTAAATCACATGACCAACGATAGAACATGCCCTGAATAGGGAGTGGAGAAAGCGTGAGCTGTCGAGAGGAGAAAGAAGTT
>Ga0209611_10009832_pt1 | contig 14318 bp, 6 predicted proteins | sample S1TSphgellanicum_3_FD_187693 | JGI IMG/M metagenome (GOLD analysis project Ga0209611, IMG submission 187693) | Host-associated microbial communities from peat moss isolated from Minnesota, USA - S1T2_Fc - Sphagnum magellanicum MG (SPAdes) (version 2) | ecosystem: Host-associated > Plants > Peat... | reverse complement strand
AAAACCCCCCCCCCCCCCCAAGATGGGATTCAATCACTAAACATAGGCTGAATGCAAGCTTGAAGCCAAGGTGACAATTGCAACCCTTGTTTTGGGTTTGCAACATAGGCTCGAATGATCATGAAGTTTCGCCAAGAATTTTGTTAAAGTAGCTTTTCATGAAAAATGTCAAAGGAAGCTCAACCAAAGTGCATGAACTATGAGAGTTCACAATTGAACCTCATAATAACAATGAAGGTATTGACCTTTCTTTTTAACTATGGGACAATGTTGTTGCCCTAACTTGAGAGCGTGACCAACTCTTGGGAATGACACACAATGGCCTTCCAAGATGAAAGAATTAAGATACTTCCAAGTGAAAATGGGCCATGACCAGGGCTAAAGGTTCATGATAAGGAAAGTGGGTTAGGAAAATGTCTTGGGACTCAAACACACTCCCACAAGTGTGGGAGACTGCAAAAGAGTGAGTCCCAAGCATTCCCAAATGGGAATCACTTTGGGAATAAGAGTTTTGGAGAGTCTTGAATCTTTGAGCCCAAAGTGCAAGTAATAAAAATGATCCAATATATACATATTATTAAAAAGGTCTTTGGAACACGCAAACTCCAAAAAAAATTCTTGCTCCAAAGACCTTTTTAATGTTGTATCGGGGGCACAATTTGGACCTTTTTTACTATCTACACTTTTGTTCCACACATTTCAAACACTACAAAATTATAATTTCGAAAGTGATTCTCATTTGGGAATGCTTAGGATTCATCTCCTTTGCATTTTGTCACATCTGTAAGAGTGCTTGAATCCCAAGACATTTTTTTTTGGTGCATTTTCCTTGTCATGAACCTAGTTGCGTCCTGTTTCCACTTGGATACATCCAACTTTTTTCATCTTGGGAAGGCCATTGTGTGACCCTCTCAAAAATTGGTCACATACCCAAAGTTGAGGTCACACACATACCTACCTACCTACCTTCCCATGTACTTATCTACCTACCCCAACCTACTCATATATTATCTAACTAAATTTGAGTCTTTAACAATCATAGTATCAAAGATTGGACCATTTTGAAATCCATATATGTACATATATATATTATTAGTTGTAAAGTCCTTAATGCTCACTTCAAATGTCCATAATTTTGAAGGTGTTATGTATTATGCATAAATAAATACCTACATTACATAGAAATTCAAATTAATAATGTTAAATTATGTCTTTAAATTGGTAGTTCTAATTTTAATAATACATTTGAGGGAGTAAGCATAATAAATTATACACAAAAATTAGTTTGTCAAAGTTGGATGAAAGTAGATGATCAAAAATGTTGTAAATTGAATATTTTTAATTGAAAAATCAAAGTTAACATAGTTATTCATTGTTGTGCATAAAATTTCAACTTTTAAATCATTTCAAAAAGAATTAATTTACTTTATTGAAATGCAAATAGTTTCAAAGTTTATTTTTTGTAATGAAGAATATACTTGTTTTTTGTAAAGTATGTTGTAAATAAGTTTTAACAAATATATTTTTTACTTTCCATTAAAATCACACCTCAAGAACATAATGATATATATATCCTGAAAAGTAAAAAAACAAATGCATTTAAAAAATAGTCCAAAAGTATTCCCATTTGGGCAAACCCATCCTTGGGTGGTGCCATGAAGAATGTCACAACTTAATTTTCCTAGACCCATTGAACTTTCAAAAATCATAGGAAACATTGAATTTTTTTTTCATAAATTATTTTAATGAATACATTTATTAGGTTCCATAGATTTTGAAATTTCAAGAATATCAAGAATATTATATATTTTGATGCTCCTATTCATTGCATTTATAAAAAAATTCAAGAACATCACGCTCATTCCTTTCCTTGAACTTTTTGGTCAAGAACACAAATTTGAAACATGATTTAAGAATTTTCTTGGAAATGGTCTTCCTAAACTAATTTTGAAATCATTATATTTTTAGCTTTTTATTAGGAAATTAATTAAGTAAATATAATTTAATTATGAAATTTCAAAGTTAAGGCTATTGATTGCTAAAGGGGCCATTTCTATTCGGAATACAAAATTGTAACAATTTTCATTTTTAAAAAATCCAAAACAAACTTCAAGCCATATATTATGGGATGCCATGAATAAACATGAAAAAAAATAAAATTTATCGTTGTGCAAACATTAAAAGGAATGGTTAAGGAACCAAAAGTGGCCAAATTGCAACACATGACATGCATGAACTCACATTGGACAAGCATCATGATTTAGATTATTTAAAAAGATTATTTTCCCTATTAATGCAAAATAAAGTAAAAAATCTGACCATCTTGGTAGCCCCAAAAGAAGTAAGATGAAAATATATTTAGTATAATAATGAATTGTTGTACATTCAATTCTTTTAATTTAATGATCAATGATAAATTACTTCTTCATTAATGGTCATCAATTTTCAAACTTTACATTGTTGGATTACACTTTCAATAATTTTTTTCAAATGCAAGTAGATATCAACTTTTGTTTCAAGTATATGCCAAGTATATTTTAATACTTTTTATTATTATGATGTACTTAACACAATTATCTTTGTGTTGTAACTTAGTACATATGTATTTCATTAAGTTTCCTATTGAAAAATAATATTTAAAGCCCACACTAATAAGTCAATGTATTTGTTATTTTTTTATTATTAGGTAGTTTCTCAAATTGATATTTAACTTCCTAGAAACTCAAGGGAGTGCATAATAGCTCCATAATGGAACTTAAAAATAGATTTTGAATCTACTTTTTTATGTTTATATGTTGATGGAAAGGGACCTAGTAGGACATAATTCCTAGGGGAAAAATAGCAAATTACTCCTATTGGGTAAGAAAACTTGTCAAAATACATGTAGTAGTATGTAGGTTACTTGACTTTAAGTTCATATGTGAAAAACCTCATTTGATTATGAAATATTGTCCAAGAAAAATCAAGTTTCCAAATATTTTAATAGTCCTAGGGCTACGTTTTGTCAAAAAACAAAAGAAATAGAATAACTAGATTTAGATCTTCAAGGGATAGGTTTTTTGTAGTCAAGTAGCCACTATAGCCTAGAGGAAAAACCCTGTTAGAACAAACAATGTTCAATTTTGATTTACTATGAAAGAGTTATGTCATTGAGAAAACATTATTGTAATCCTTGGCAAAAGTTTAGCAATAAATAACAATTCGAATATTGATTGTTTAGAGGCCTTTCTACCAAGATTGAACATTAATGGATATAACAACCCAAACAAATATCTACCTTTAATTAACACACTCAAGTGCTGAAAGTAATACACAAAAATGAAAGTATAAACCCATTATTTTTGCACTTGTTTCACAACCACACATTAGCATATTGTTTTTGGAATATTACAATAGCCTAATGCCACTATTGTAGCCTTTATTCAAGTCTAATCTACACACACACACACACACACCCACACACATTACGAAGTTGTTGGAAGTATATTATAGTAACTCAATACCACTATTGTAACCCTTGCCTAAGTATGATCTACTCTATCTAGAAATCTAAGCATACATTTTTTATCCAACTCCAACTCTCTTTTTCCATGCCCAAAAACAACCCTTTAAATAGGTGAACTAATACTACCTACCTTTTATAAAAAGGACTTAAATTATTTTCCAAAGTCAACCAAGCTCTTATTTGGTGGCTAAGCTCAAGTCACATAACTCCCCCTAACACACTCCTTTAGAACACTAACTAAAATAACTAAAGCTTGAATCAACTACCTCCTAAACTAATGGAAGTAATGCCTTTTTAGCGCTACTACTTAGTATTAAAATTTTTCAATCATCAAACTATTGCAATAAATAGTAAAGTCCAACCCCAACTTCTAATCTAGTAATTTAACCCCTAATAGTCAAAAGTTGATTCAATTTTAAACTAGATTTTGAAATGTGTAATATTTTGTTAAATTTTGTAATGCCTTCACCCCTATAGTGTAATTTGAAAGTTATCATGAATGTGGCATATCCTAATGGCATTTGCTCATAGTTCTCACAAATGGGAATTTTGAAATTCATGGGCAAGTTTGAATTCCCAAAATTTGAAGAGGTTAGTTTTAATTTCCTCAAAATGTGTCTAATTGGGATGATATATGATTATACGTTTTATGACCCTTTTAATTTATTTTTCCAATGTTGTATCAAAATCCTTAATTGGACATCATTGAGTTTGTCAAATCACATTCTAAATGAGCAAATGAACATGAATCACATGATTCTAATTCCATTACAATCCTTCAAATCATTAAATATGTTTTTGCAATGCAAGCCCACCACATTGTAGCTCACATTAAAACCTTCTTAATGATTGAAAATTGTTCTATTTGGAGATGTTTTGATCCTTTAAATAAGGTTCCAACCATTTGGGACTCTCAATGAGTCAAACTCTTAAAGTGAAAATTCACATTAATAGTCTTGAGAATGCTTCCTCTTGACCCTCACACTACACTTAATTTCCTTGCACATGGAATTGTGTTTGAATTCATTTGATTCATGTCATACCTTGAATTCATTTTGGGCCAAAGTACAAGGGAGCCAACTTGGTTTGGCTTCATGTTGGGAAGGACATTAATTCGTTTTCAATTTGAAGGCTTGGTTGCACCCCCAAGTTAGGGTCATGACATGAATATTTTCACACATAATAACAAAAAAATAAATCAAATAAATATAAATTCAAGGAATAACGTTTGATGCACCCCTATGTTTATCAAGTGGTATTAGTGGTAAGTAACGTCTTTAATTCAATTTTGTAATGGAATGTAAACTCAAGGTGCACCTTTTAATTTCCAATAAGTATGAAGGTGTGAGAATTTCAAGGTGGAATTAAAACAACCTAAGTTGAACTCAAAATCATATCAAATTGCACAAATCAAAGAGAAAAAGACAATTACTATATTTGGAGCCAAAAGAATGCATGGAAAAGTCACAACTTAATTCATATTTACAATATTCATCATGGCCAAAACTTGGCAAGAGGTTCTAACAAATCATCCCTATAATATACTTTGCTGCAACTGCCCATGAAGCCTTTTGGAAATGATTTTTTAAAAAAAATTCCCAAAATGAGAATCTTTGAAACTAATAAGTGATGAATCTTGCAACTTCATGGGTTCGTAACTTTTTCATTCTGCATTCAAATTGAGAACTCTTAGTAGGCAAAGTTGTAACCTTTAAAAAGAAGTTTGAATGATGTGTTAAACAATGTTGTGAATCAGAAAATAATTTATGTTGAGGTTACATGATTTCTATTTGTAAGAACTAAAAATAGACCACTAGCTATGTGAATTGATATGATGAATCTTATAAACATTAAAGGGGAAAACATTGATAGAAGCCAAAGCCTAGACATGCAATTTGCTTACAAGAGTGGGACACCTCCATACATAACATCCATAGATTAAACATTCATTTCTAAGAAGTGTGCAAACACTATGCCAAAACATGGTTCAAAAATATAATGTAGTTGTTTATGCCACATATGCTTCCATGATTATGTAATCAAATTAGATACATTATTTTTGCCACTAGCTATTTTCGTTGTTGTATCCGTTGTTGTAGTCACAAATGCTAATAACAACTATATATTTTTGAATGCCTAACTATTTGCATAGCCTAGTGACCTACTTAGCCTAGCTTGTTAGCAAAATTCTCTACACCCACTTGTTAACCTACCTTACCTACATGCCTACTTAGTTACCTACCTTTTAACCCACCTATCACATGCATACCTTACCAAGGTAAATTCAAGTAGTAATAAAATGCTAGCCTAGCCTAGGTGGACTAATGTACTAATGTAGATTAGGTTAATGGATGCAAACATGTTATTAGGACCCAACCCCACCTCCTTGGTGCTTTGTTTAAGAAGTTGTTAATTAATCAAGATAATGTGGTAGAACTAGATTAACAATTCAAAGAGAACACATTATATTATTAGGTACATGTGTGTATAAAATGAATATACATAATACCCATAAACATTTTAAAAAAAGGATTAAATAGCAAAAAAAATGGTTATATTCTTTTAAAAATGTTTTTGGGTACTCTATATTCATTAAAATCATTTCAAAACTAATACAAATGTTCCCATAATGTATTTGAAACATTATTATAAAAGTGCGTCAAACTTTTTTGACATTAAATTAATATAGGTCATATAAAAACATGAAAAATTAAATAGTTGTTACAAGTTACATGGGTCTTAATAACATGTTTAGATCCTAAGCTAAAATCTTAGTCTAGGTTAAATAACATATATATTGGGGTAAAAAACCTTGGCAATTTTAATTTTGTAAACCCAAGGTGCACTCGTTATCTCCAATTAAAAAAAAAGGCATGGGAGTTCCAAAATGGGATTAAGATGAACTCATAAGTTGAATTCAAGATGAATCTTGAATTCAATACTTTAGTACCTTTACCATTTTAGCATTATTTTAAAAAAAAATAAAAATTGCCAAACTTTTGAAAATCTTATTTATTATATGTGTTGAAATTTTAATAAAATCAAAAGTTCAACTATTAGGTTTTGAATCGCAAACCTTCCAAGACAACGACTTAAAATTGAGGCAATCTAGACACATTAGACTATTCCATGACATTGACAAGGCCCCGTTTATTATTTTCTATAATCATTACCAGCCAAAAGTTTTAGATTTAAAAAACCAAATGTTGAAATTAAGATTTCAAATTTAATTAATTACTTGGCATTTTGTTGCTGAAATGGTAAATATACTATGGTACGCACAAATTAAGAAAGAAGGTGCTTAGTGTAAATTGGAACCAAAGTGATGCTTGAATGAAATCACTCTAGACACACATTTACATGATTAATTATAACCTTGATTTGGGAGGAATGATCATTTTTCTCCCGAATTTTTTTTTTTCAATTGCACTGAAGACTACATTGAAGTGGCATAAATTCCTAAAACTTTTGTATTGGAGTCTGAAAATTTCTTGAAATTACCAAGTTATGAATCTCATTAATGTTTGGGTTCATAACTTTTGCATATGAACTTTAATTTGAAAACTTTCAAGATAAAAGTTGTATTGCTTGAAAAGATCTTTCCAATGTGATACCACATGATCTAATTAAGAATTTTTTGACATCTATTGGATGTTTTAATGATAAGGTGTCAAATTGTTAGTTTTATTTTTAACCATTCAATTAGTCATATAATTAATGTTTAAGATCTTCAAATGGGGAATGTGACCAATGTTTATTTTTCATGACCTTTCCAATAATATAAAAAAGGTTCAATTTGGACAAGGTTTGAAGCTATAAATCTTATCCCAAAATTTTGGAACATCATGAGACTTCAATTCCCAAAGTGGGAATATGCTTTAAGGTGCCAGGATTCACTTTTCAGCACTCTCCTGAAATTGTAAGAATGTGTTTGAATCTTGAGACATTCTTTCAATTTGCTTCTTTTATCATGCCTTAACTTTGGTTGTGAGCTCAAAATGACTTGGATCATGACGTATAATGTGAGATTTTCAAGTTATATTTGAAGACATAGAAATTAATACACTTAGAGAAGTGACACTTCAAATTTTACATGTTTATTCATTTTTGATGTTTTGAAAGACATTTTCAAAAGGGTAACCTTCAACTTTTTGCAAATCTTCTATTGGGATGTTGAGCTCGCTCTGAATGTTGCCCTAGAAATGTCAATGTGTGATATGTTTCACTATTAAAACTTGCATTGGTACAAACATTAGAAAAATGTAAGGTAACACCCAAAGAGTGGTGCATTCCAAGAATAGACATACCCTTTGGCTCAAGGCAGGCACCTATTTTAGGAACTCACCATTCTGAGGGTGTTTGGGGCGTGCGCTTATTTCAAGAACACCTTGCTCTCTAGGCATTACTTGGTGTAAAGACCAATGAGGAATTTCATTCTTCCTTGTGATAGCCATCGGGTATCATGGGGAGAAAGAAACAGTGTGAGTATTTCAAAGAGTGAAATGTGCACTCCTGCATAAGAGGCGTCTCACAAATATAAGGTGTCCTCCATAGAAGTTACACTAGGAAAATTCTCTCAGTGCCTTACAGCTTAATTTTTAAAGCATTAAGGCGTATATACATATTTAAGAGGCCTCTTAATATACCTAGTATAGGTGCTTCCTCCTATTGCCTCTCATTCTACTTATGTTTGTTTGGGATCATTATGATGTTTGTGGCTTGCTTTTACAATGGGTAAGGCCCATGGGTGTGGAACATTCCTGAAATGTGGGCTAGACTGGGCTATTGCCCCATCTTAGGGCTCCTTGTTTGGGGAATGCCCCCATGGTGGGGGCATTACATTAGACTTTGTATCCGAGGGAGTGTTGGGATGGGTATCAATAACTTACCCTAGTAAAAGCAAGCCTGAGACTTTGTACCTCCAAGCTGTGAGACTCATATGAGGGAAACTAATGCACACCCATGAGTGTGAATGATACCTTGTTGCATCTATAACATGCAATTTTCCGATTTGTAGGTGGCCTCCAATATAATGTTGTTGTTGGTCATAGGTGCATCCAACACCCAGTGTTTAAAGAAAAATTGTGGAGTCAAAGTAGTGATCAATCATAGGAAGATTTAGCCAAATTTGGGCTATTAAAAAAGAGATGAAAGTTTTTAAAAGAGATCTTAAACATCCTTCTGAATTTCTGGCTACTACTTAGTTGAATAAAGTATAGAAATGTGGATAATTTACGAATTCTGGAAATTAATAATCCCAGTAATGATACTTCATTCTGAAATTTGAATTTCACTTTTTGGGGGAAATTTTTATTTTGCCAGCCAAAAAAACATCCACCCTGGTTCTTGTCATATTAGGCCTGTATATCAAGTGACCATGACCAGTGTGCAGACGTCTAGTGAGATTGAAGATTCTACCATTGTTTGTCATGTGAACGACATATTAAGCTCCATGTCTGGACTGGTAGTCTGCAGTTTTGTCACAAAGAAAAGGAATAAAATAAGAAACAGGCGGAAGCTAACTTACATGACTAATTAGCAGATGTCAGTTAGCAGCTTGTAATGAAAGACATCAGATATCAGAGTCAGATGAGTACCGTTTTTATCATCATGAGGGGAATCTGTTGTATCTGGCAAGTGATGAGTAAAGGCCTCTTTCCAGTAGGCCGCTGTTGTCATAGATTGTATCCCAACAGTAGCTTTCCTTACATCGAGTCCATCTTGCTCTGCTCAGAGTCACCTCACAATTCTATGGTCAAGGAGACCCTTATTTAGGCCCGCTTTAGACGAGGGTCCAGCGTCCAATTTCCTAGGAACCAATTTGGACTTATTTGAAGCAAATTGAATCCTTGAGTTGGACTCTACCTTGGTCCCTAGCCTGATTCTTGCTTCTCCAAATCAGGAGCTCTCCTTTTAGCACTGTTTTGTGATCTGAACCAATTGATTTTCCCTCCAAAACAGGTGCCATGTAGTTTTAGCCTCAATTTGCCACTTTTTGGTCTGGGACCCTTATCTAAAGGCCTTGGGACCAATTGAAAGCTTTGGACCGATAAGATTGTTTGAATTCATTGGTCCCTGGACCTGGGACCCTCGTCTAAAATCGCCCTTAGTCCATCTTGCTTTGCTCACAGTCACCTCACAATTCTGTGGTCAAGGCGACCCCTTATTTAGTGCCAGGACTAAGTTAGCCTGATTCCACTAAAGCTGTTGGCCTATGGGCTTTACATGAATTGGGCTTACACTCAGCTCTGCGTTGAGCACACAAGCCCAACTCTGGTAAGGCCTGTGGCCAAGGGCTTTACTGAGCATAACGCCCTGCTCGGATTTTTTTCTTTCCTTCTTTTCCTATGGGTATCATGAGAATAGTGGGGTGTAATCCCTAGAAACGGAATGACCGCTCCAAAACAGAATAACTGCTGGAGCGAGCGGCCGTTCTGTTTTCTGAAACGGGAAACATGACACTGGGTAAGTTGCCCTTGGATTAAACTGAAAAATCCGAGCAGGGTCTTTATGAATCTATAAGGCAGAGATGCTACTTATAATGGTACCCATAGGAGTTGAGCTGGAAAATTTATTACAGCTCAGGAGCATAGACTCTTATACTGGCTGGCATATTGGGAAAGTTTTGATCAGTACTGGAGTCTGGAACACAGCAGTCCTTGACTTCTCTGCAGGACGAACACGATAGCTCTTGTTGCACTGTCAGAGTTGATCACAACCTACATGGAGACACACAGGTTACAAATAATGTTGGGACCAAAAGTTGGTAAGGATTCGAATGCAAGATTTGTTTGTTACTTGCTTACTTACCACCTTTTGCCAAATGCCCATGTTTGCCCATGTCCACTGTCCGTCCAGGCATGTTGGCAGCTCCTGCAGGGGCCCAAAATTCCTCAAGCCAGGCAGCGGGGCGGGCCGCGCCGCGCGCGGCCTTTCAATTTTTTCTTGGAAACAAAGTTCCATTAATCCGGGAAGTACACTGACAATAACCCACCCGGGAGGCTGGCTGTCCTGGATCCTTGACCTGTGTGAGAGTCAAAGTATCTATCTATCTTATCTTTCTAAGCTGTGTTTCATCAGTCAAACCCTCGGACAAACCCCTCTTCTTTGTAGTTGCAGTTTTTGTTGGCCTTGCCTGCTTCCAAGGCAAGCATATTGTGTTGAGATTCATTATAAAGTGTAGTAGCTTAAGGGATTTTGGCCCCTAGGTAATAATAATGGGTCTATTTTATATGAGGATTTTTGAAACATGATATTTTGGCTTGTGTTGAAACTTGAGATTAGTTATCAAGTTATAATATCTTGAAGGATTTTGGTTTCTATTAGAGGATTTTTTTGAAGATTATATTTTTTGCATGGTTAAATATTTGAGTTACCAGACTTCTTCTTTTGCCTTAATAAGATGCTTTTTAATGTAGATGGCAAGGCCACAGTGTGACACACCCCTTGTTTTAGGAATTTTTGTTTGTAGCCAAAGTGGCGACCATCCACAGGAAGATGTAGGAAATGTGGTGATGATCCTTGTGGAGATTTAGCCAAATCTGGCTATCAACCAGAAATATAAAGTACAAATCTTTAATCATCCTTTTATATTTTTGGCTACACAATGAAAACCAAATGCATGAAATTTTGCAATTTTCCACTTTTGGCAACTGAAAACTTTGAAAATCACTTCTACTTTGAAATTTGAAATTTAAATTTCACTTTTTGGCTAAATTTCGCCTGTAAAACCAAAGGCTGAGTAGTATATTTAGATGTATTTTCATTGTTTCAAGTGAGAAGTGACCAATGGTGTGCAGTTCAACTCACTCTTTCCTCTCTCACTTCATTTTTCCAAAATTCAATAGTCAGCAGATTTTGGAATATAATAGACTTCTATCCTTGACATACATGTAGCCAGATTTGGCTAATTCCTCTTGTGGCCAGTCCACCAACCTCATCAAATTGAAAAGAAAAACCTTGATTAGCACATAAATAAGTTACACAACTAAATTTTCACACACCACCCATACAAAAACACTTGAACACTTATATAAAAACACACTGAAATTTACATGTTTTTGAACTAGAATCATGCACATGCATGTTTACAGTTTGATCTTTATGTGGACTACACCCAAATGAGGAGCTCCAAACCCACTTATTAAGAAGTAGCCATGAAAATCAATCTTATCCAAAAGTGAGCTATTAAAGTACGCATTTGCTCTCATTCTGCAACGTCTGAGGCAAGTGGCAGCCTGCACAAATTTAAAACCACAATTATGTATTGCTGATTCTGGAACTTTCATTATTACGTTAGACAGCAGGCATGGATGAATCTTCTCTGAAGCATGGTTGGAGCATCTATTCACTTGCGGGTGACCTGAAACCAAGTCGTGTTACAAACCCGTTACAAAACCCAGCTGATCAGGTACATGCATGCACTGTTCTTTTTGTTCATTGATTAGGGAGATAATTTGTATTCGAGATGATGGCAGTGCAGACATTTGTAGTTGAGATAGCGGGAAGATCCAAGCACTTTCTAATGGGCATTTAATAGCAATATGGATCATTAGAATACCCCATATACATATATATAAATGGATTTCTTCCACGAAAATGCAACATTCAATTCAAATGTTCCAGAACAATAAGGATACTATGCACTTCCGGGTGTACAAGGCTTACTTTAGCGTCAGGGTTTTTCTTAAAGGATTTTCAATGGTAGCCCTGGTGGCTAGGGCTTTCCAGTCCAGGGATGACATGTGATAATAGCCTGTAAAACTGATCAGTTGATTTTTCTTTTGGGATCTTTTCATTTTCTGATAAAAAATGTGGTTATTTTGTGTTTTCTTTATGCTAGAAGGTTGTTGGCTACAAGGTTGCTGTTGCTCTCAATTCAATTTTGAAGGCATCTGCATGCTCTTGCAAGTAAAATAAATGGTGAGAAGTTGAGAAATAGAGTAAAAATTTGACATCTTGAAATTGAAGCAAAAGGAAAATTTTAGGGGATAGAACTTAGAAGCAAAATCTCATGGGAAAATTGAACCCCAATTCAAATGGATCATGAAACCATTTGATCCATCATCATCATCAATCATCATCAAATGGATCATGATCCAGGAATATTTCATGCAGCATTACTCAATCATCATCAAACCAAGAACATAACTTAGAACATCTTATATATTAATACATATCAAAACTAACAATAAAGGCAAAATTTTGAAGCAAATATGGGGTTTAAAAAATGGGGCAATAAGCTTTGCTGCAAAAGCAATGTCTACTATTGTTTTGCTACCCTCCAAACCTTCTTTTGTGTCCATGGACACAAAAGAAGGTTTGTGCCAAAAATGAGAAATTATTTACAAAGTAATGTTTTTATGCATACATTTGCACTATCAAGTTTAGATGCATTGTAAGTTAGTTTTTCAACTTGTTTTTAATCAAGGACTAATTAGAGAAACACCTCTCATCCTTCACACTTCTCAAAAACATTGCCATAGAAAGCTCAACAAGCCTTAGCTATTCAAATAATTTGTGAGTAATAATTTGATTACTAATTGACAATGCCCACATCTTCGAACATGGGTTACTATTTACGGAAGGTTTCATTGTTGTAATTAATAACATTGGACATAATGGTCATTTTTAAGAAAGAGGTTTGTTCATCCAACTTTTGGCTAAAGCTAAAACTGAAGGTAAATAATGTTAGTGGCATTCATTATTTCTTATGAAGGAGACTTTCATTCCAATTTCTCAATGTCACCATGAGTGGCATTGCTACAATGTTTTTACCTCTCACACAACCATTAGCTAGTCCACCTTTGCAACCCAATTCAAACACTATGTTAGTGTGCATCATTTATACAACATGTAAGTCCACCCATAAAATTGAAATGCTACATTTTTAATTCGTGAAGTTGGTTCAATAACCCAAACATGATGTAAAACATCATTGTAATGGTCCATAATGTCCAAAAACTGACCAAAGTCATTATGCCCATACCTTGTTTGCTCATCACAATACATCTAGTAAAAAACCTTTTCAAAACTCTTGATGGCAATAATAAAATCACAAATAAAAACATCACAAGTTTGAACAAACTTGAAATTTTTTTTAAGACATTCCAATATAGGGAGGATTCAAGCAAGACCCAAAAAAATTTCAATATTACAAAATAGCTCTATATTTGGCTTGGTAAACTCATTTTCCACTTGTTATTAAAACATTTACATAACCAAGGTCTTATTTTTAGTCAGAATCCATTTGGTATGCTATGAAAACTTTACAACTGGGTTTTTGAATTACAATGACCATTTGCAACTCAACATATTTTTATGGGTATTAGTGTTATTGAACAAGTTGCATGAGTTGCAACAGATGCAATTCACCATATCTGAAATCATATACATATGCAACTCATGCAATTCAATCATATATATTAAAGCTACAGTGTCTGTCTGTCTATCCGAGCAGTGCCTGGAAATTTTTTCAGTCACTGCCCGTTCCTTGTCGTGTGTTTTGTAGAAGGGGGGGGGGGGGGGGGGGGGGGGCCCGGGTAAGTTGAGGAATTTTTTGATTTGGGAATTTCGATCTCTGTGACAGTTATTACCCAACTGACAACTAATGGACCACTGTTGCTGTCTTTTATTTATCTTTTACTTATTTTTTTTTCTCTGACGTCATTTCGCTTTCATTACCTCTCTGGCGTAATCCCATTGGCTCCCGTTCCCTGTGGATTGTTTTGGGGGGTGGGGGAAGGGAGAGCCTGGTGAAGCATGGGGTGGGGGGGGCCAATAGGGGGGGGCCAACACAGGCAAGGAAGGACTG
>Ga0209611_10009831_pt1 | contig 14320 bp, 10 predicted proteins | sample S1TSphgellanicum_3_FD_187693 | JGI IMG/M metagenome (GOLD analysis project Ga0209611, IMG submission 187693) | Host-associated microbial communities from peat moss isolated from Minnesota, USA - S1T2_Fc - Sphagnum magellanicum MG (SPAdes) (version 2) | ecosystem: Host-associated > Plants > Peat... | reverse complement strand
CGCCCACTTGCATGGATGCACGGAGCTGTTCTGGTCGCTGGCTCTCGCACAGACTCCTCTCGCGATTCCCTTCCCTTCTCGAGAGGCGACGACACTAGTGTTGTCGCCTGTCTTTCTCTGTGTTCGTCATCTTTCGTCGCGCATCTTTTTCTTTCCGATTGCATACTTGGCGCTTGGCCGCCAGCAAAACCGCTTCAAATTTTTCTTAGTGTGAACAGGTTTGTAATGTCGGATATCTAGTGCCAGTTTTTTCTTTTTTTGGCTCTTGTGGTATAGCCACACTGATAACCATCCACAGGAGGATTTAGCCAGATTTGGCTACTGAACCAGTAGGACAGTAAAACGAATTTGTTAGCCTGTTGCCATTGGCGAGCTGCAGGAGCAGCCGCTTTTAAATCTGGCGAATCCGGTTCAAAAACCTTGCTTTATTGGCGAATTTTTTTCAAAAAAAATAAAATCTAAGCATTTGTAAGGGTTGCAGGCCCCCAAAAAAATTCACATTTCGGCAAAATTTCACTCCAAAAACAAACGCTGGTTACACAGTGCTTTTTTCAATTTTTAGAGGTAAGTGGAAGAGCATTGTTTTTTTGTGTGAAATGAGAAAAATAAAAATAAAAGGGAACATTTTGCCACAATAATCCTTTTTTTTGCAAAAACAATTTGCCAATTTTTGGGAAAAAAATTCAAAAAGCTTTCACCACTTTTAATTTGGACTTCATTATTAGTTTGGTGGCATTTTTAAAACTAGTTCTTTTATTATTTAGACCCATTCTAAAAACCTATTGTTATTCAATGTTAAATGCCTCTTGGGATGGTAAGCCAATGATTGCATGCAACATTCAAACATTGAAAAAAATGTGGATTAGCAATCATCCACAAGAGGACTTAGCCAAATTTGGCTATAGGTCAAAAAAAAAAAAAAAGTTAAATTTTTTTGAAACCCCAATACATACTAGCAACATGCAAGAACATGTGGGCCTAGTTTAAGTATTAGGGTTAGAGTTTTTCAGTTAGGGTGTTGATAAGTTGGTCAAATGTGTTTGTTGTGCATGATGGTGCTCATGGAGGCATGAGTGCAAACATCATTAGTTTAGAAATTTACTTTTCTTTCTTCACTAATTCTTTTTGTTTAAACCTTTGTTTGATTATTTATAGTTTGAATTTTTAGAGTTTTTATTTTTATTGTATATTATGTGCTCCAATAGTTTGCTTTGCTTTCAAGGTGCATTACATATCAAAACTTTTCCATCATAATTGCCATCTCATGGGTGTCAACTCTAAAGCTCAAATTCAAGGTACATGTAACATTTTTGGGTATGCCAACAATACTCACATCAAAGTTGCCAAACCTCTCAACATTGTGCAATTCAAAGGTTTTGTCTTTATTGGCCTTGCCTACTACCAAGGCAAGAAGGATATTGTGTTTAGATTCATTATAGAGTATAGTAGCTTAAGGGATTTTGGCCCCTACTAGGTAGTAATAATAGGTCTATTTTGATACAAGGATTTTTGAAAGATGATATTTTGGCTTGTGTTGAAACTTGAGATTAGTTATAGGGTTATTACATCTTGAAGGATTTTGGTTTCTTTCAGAGGATTTTTTTGAACATTATATTTTTGCATCGTGAAATATTTGAATTTTCATAATTCTTCTTTTCCCTTAAGATACTTTTTGATGTAAATGGCAAGGCCACAATGTGACACCTCCCTTGTTACCATTAGAGGTCCACCCATTTGCACCTCTTGATTTTCTCTTTTAGGGCACCCTCCTCTTTTCCCTTATTCATGATAATACACTTGCATCTATATTTGATCCAATTTTTTTCTTCTTGTTGATTGCTCTTGTGTATATGTCTAGGTTCACAAGCATCCATTGTGTGCATCAAAGGTTTGTGGTTTTTTTTTTTTTTTTGAGTTGCCAACCTATAGGCTATTCATGGTAGTTGCACTTCCATCTTTGTTTTGATTTGAATTTTTCATGGTTCTATGTATTTGCATTTCTACTTTACATCAATTGTTTCATGTTTATTTTGGCATGCCTACATAATTGATCTTGGAGTTGGCAATTTATTTTTGTTCTTTAGTTATTATTTTAAAACATTAATACATGCATTCTCATCTTTGCCTTGTACCTTTACGGTGTGGATATGTTAAGTAGAATGGATTAATGATTTTGCAAGTAAACGTTTTTGGTGGTGTTATTTTTGTTGTGATTCCAATTCTTGCAACATTTAAGTTTATTTGATGATAAACATAATTCATTGGTAGTGAACCTATTAACAAAAAGTTGGTTTTTCTGGATAATTTTATATTTGTTGTTACTATATTCTTCATCTTGTTCATTCATGTTTATCTTTTTCATTTTCAAATGCCCTTGTTTTTTTTTCATTTAACCAAGGTTCAAAAATAGAATAGCTTTGGTAATATTATGAAGATGGTTTTAAATAAATACTTATCATTTTTTCATTTGGTCAAAATTTGAAAGGATAAAAAAATTGGAACATGAGAATTTGAATTTTTTAAATTTTTTTACTGTCATCATAAAATCTATTGTTACCGGATCTAATTTTTCGACATTAAATTACTATTTTTGTGTCCAATGTGTAATTAATTTTAGTCTTAAAGTTGAAAGGTACAACAAAGTCCTTTTACAGAAAGGACATTTTTCGAACCATGATCACTTTTTCTCTCTCTATTACAATTAGAAGAATATATTTCCAAAAACTTATATATATATATATCACCAAAAATGAATGATCAATTTGTGTTCAAGGAGCCTTCAACACAAAATATTATTCATGAAATATATATATATTAGGTTATGAAAGAAAGATTATGTTTTAAAGCATATTAAAAATCAAAATAAACTTCCTTTTTGTTAAAACATATTTAAAATTAAATATCAAACTACAAAAAGTAGATTTCACAAGTATTTGTATTTTAAAAAACTTAAAAACCTATTTTTACAATGCAAAATTTTAAAACTAATGCACAATAGTGAGACTATCTTATTTTATATCATTCAAGTAAAAACATTCAATGTATAATATTGTTACAAAAATTATTGTTGCTACATTCTATTTATTTTTCAAACAAACAAGCAAGGTAAAACAATTGATCACTTTATCATGATTCATGATTCCACCCATCATCATTTTAAAAAAGCATTACAATTTAATGAAATTATTCTTCTTTGCTATGACCAATAATCAAGCAATGTATGAGTTATTGGTTGTGTTACCTAACTTTTAACATGATGTGTTGAAATTGAAGTTGTGAGCAATATCTCCAATGCTTTGAGCATGTGTTTTGAATCAATTGTGTAACCATTGGTTGTTGAACTAATATGTTTAAATGTTACAATTGTAACATGTTGAAATTTCCATGAGCTTGAAAATTTGAAGGAAAAGTATTATTATATCATTTGGAATAACAAGGTGTTTTAGTGTTTGAACTTTTTCCATCATTTCTATATGAATATGATGTTATCATGAATGTTGAATAATGAATGTTCATTAAAAAAATATTTGTTTTACTTTCTCATCCATTGGAATGATTGGAGGATTGCAATTGTGGAAATTTTTGAAAACAAATCATATTTGTGTGATTTGCATGTTGATTATCAATCACCACAAAGAATAAGCCATCAAATTTATTTAATGATTGTGATCTTTAATAGGTGCTTCTAGTCAAACTCTTGGCATTAGATTGGGCAAAAAGGGTGTTGAAGACAATTATGAAAATGGTTTTTTCGAGGTGAATTGGTATCAATACTATAAAAGCCCAAATTTTTTGCCTTTTCACAGTGGATGCACAAGGAGAACTTGAATATCTCTTTGGGTTGAGGGTTTCATTTTGTCACAATGTTCCCCAAAAACAATTCCCAATGATGTAAATTTTTTCCCATGTGTTCCCTAATTATCTTCCTTAGATTTTGCCAAATGTTCCAATGTTGTTAGAATAATTCCTATGTATTCCCCATGTTGCATGTTCGCCCATAGCAATATCATTCATCCAATATTCTTTACCCAAAGTCCTCTTATTTTAGCCTATGTATGTTGGTTAATTGAAAGGCAACATATTAATTTTTTATCTTGAGAATGTCCAAAACTTTGCACATTTTTTTTGTGATGGGTTAAATCAATATGTCTTAATTAGGGGAAATGGAAATAAAAAGAAGGATTTTGAACCCTAGATGCACCAAAAACTAGTTAGGAATGGAATTGTTCATGCTTTTACATTATCAAGTGATTCTCAATCAAACTAAGAGAAATCACAATAGGGAGCCTATGAAAGAACTTGTCAATCAAATAATTACTCATGGTTTGATGTTATAAAATGGATCTCAAAAAAGTGCATGTCTATTGCATTAGTGAAACAAACATAACACCTTGTTGGCATTCTTGTCCCAAATTAAGATTTGTGTCATGGTATGGGTCGTATGATTACCAAAACATGAGTAAGAAAGTTGTTGTAATATACATGGACTTCCATTCATTAAAGCAAAAGAAGGATAAAGACTCATTAGTTATATCCTATTCCTATTTTTGGTTCTTGTTGTGATACCCTGATTGTAAATGTATTTGTGTTATTTAAGCATAAATGCCGAACGAAAAAATCTTATGAAATATAAAAGCAACCCAAAAAAATTGTTGCACTTTTCAAAATGTCCAATTTCACAATTACCCAAAGACATATTTTGGGTAAAACCATGATACCTTAACTCTAGTGTTTTTTCTTTGGGTGAAGTTGCTCAAGTGGTGATCATCCATAAGAATATTTAGCCCAATTTGGCAATATTAAAAATATTAAAATAAAAAGAATTCAAGCAACTTTTCATGTTGTAGGCATGTTGTGGCAATTTTTGACAAAATTTGAAAAAAATAATTCAAACCAGACTTGTTGGCGGGGTTTATATTGAGAAAACACCTAATTATATCAAACCAGCCTCCAGGTATTGGTAACCTACCAACTGGTACATATCATACCAAGAACCAGTAAATCTACTCTTATGGGTTAAGTATTGAATTATGGAAGTTTAATAAACCATCCAAATGATTGGAATTTCATCCAAGTACATAGGTTATCAATCTCTAAATTTACCCTAAACCATGTTTATGATTAAAAATCAGAAATTTACCAGAAATTTTTCTTAAAAAACTATTGATGTGGGTCCTAATTTCATAAATAATATTAAACCCATATTAATTAAATTATAATCCCCAAAAATGGGACCCGGCCGGTTATTAAGAAAAAAAGAAAGCAATAACCGGCCAACACTGTTCCAAATTCTAGAGTGTCCAAGTGTTTGTAGCTTCTGCACAGCAGTAGAGTGTAATGAGCCAACGACACACGCCCATGCACACGCTGCATGCCATGCAGCTGCAGCTCCCGCGTCTCCTCAACGTGGCCCTCTCACGAGACGCAGCGCGCACAAACTATCCGGCCGCCATTTGGAGATCCATTTGGCTCGTCTGCAAAATCTGATCATGCGTTGCGATTTTCTTCTTCATGATCCATACCCACAAACTCGTCATGTATATCTAGTACCACAAATTTACTTACCCAATATTCAGATGCAAAGATCACTATTTTGAACTTTGAAGAACGAACTCTAGAATATGATATTCTAGTATCAATTGTTGCAACAGCATAGACTTGTACACAAAATCTGTTGAAGAAGATCTCCAATTTATAATCTGATAACCTTGGAGCTGAGCTTCAGCATCGGCGTGCAACAACAAAAACCACCTGCAAGAACTGCAGCAGCAGCTGCACCACTGAGCGGGTAATTCTAAGTTGGGATCTGCACACCAGCTAATTATCACAGTTGTATCCTTAAGCTGCTGATGTTGATGAGAAAGCTTGGAGCTAGTGCAGTACTTGGCAATATTCTAGTCTCTGTTATGACTGAAAAGCTTTTGTTGGTTGTTCCTAGCATGGTTGTTATAGAGAGCTGCAGTATATATGAAGTGATCTGATCAGTTCACTGTAAGTAGACGTGCACTAGGGATAATTGATGGTTTTCAGTAATAAGGCTCTGATCATCTGTGTACTTGCCGTGTTTAGTGCTTAGAATTTGTTTACGACGCAATAATGGCAACTCTCTCGTCCATCGCTTCCATTACTTCCCGCTCTCTCGTGGGACCTTTAATCCTTGCCAACTCTAGTGGCCGTGCTGCAGCAGCATCCCACAAGCAGCTTACTTGCAGTAGCGGCTACTATCTGCCCGCAGCATATAATTTGAGCAAGTCGACACGGTCGTCTGAATCGCCTCATCAGATCACAGTTGCAGGAGCTGGACGTAATTCTCTGGTAAACTAAATTGCTCTCAGATGGATGTACAACATCATAGAGGTCCCAGCTAGTGAGAGATTGCAGCTGCATGTAGTGATCAATATCAAGAAAATGATGATATAAATGCTGCAAACGCGCCCGCCCTGATCGCGCCTGTACTCATCACCTGCAGCTCATGGGTCGTGAACTTTTAGCTAAAAATCTGTTTGTGAAGCACCTGAAGAAGAAGCGGTGGTAGCTTACTTCTTTGTGAATTGCAGAGTGCCGTCCGGAGCTTCTCAGGCAGACCCTTGATCGTCAGTGGAGTTGATCACATCGTTGCAGGCAGCAACCCGCGTGTAAGTATCTTTTGTAGATCTGCAGAGACTTATGAAAGCATTTGGTGTAAAGGTTTGGCTAGCAATTTTGTATGCTCACGCGGGACGTTGTTTGCTGCATGCTTTACATGCTTGAAACAGGAAGCACTTACCGGTTGGGAGCTGAAGGCAGCTACTTCAGGTCGCTGCATGGCTAGCCAAGTAACAACTAGCCCGGATCTCAATGACGCCATCATACATGATCATAGAGAACTCGAGGAATTCTACACAAGCTATAAGAAAGCTCGTCAGAATAGAGATGATGAGGAAGCTGAGAAGTGGTTCAATCAGTTTGTGTGGGAACTCTGTCGTCACTCGGTAGGTGAGGAGCTCGTCGTGTACCCGTTGATGGATACACTAGGACCCAAAGGTAAGGAGCTGGCCGACAAGGATCGCGCCGATCATCAGAAGGTGAAGAATGAGCTGGAAGAGATTCTCCGCCTCAATGATCCCGATCGTTCCGAGACTCTTCTGGACCGATTGATGGAGGATTTGAGACAGCACATCAAGGATGAAGAGACCGAAGATTTGGAATTCCTGAAACAGAACGCTGATCCGAAAAGCTTGGAAACTGCAGCTCAAGCCTTCATGTTTGGCAAGAAGGTCGCTCCCACTCGCCCTCATGCAGGTATACCCAACAAATGGGCCGTTCTGGAGGCAGGATTAGGATTGTTTGTCACTCCCGTGGACAAGCTTCGGGATCTATTTACTCCATACCCAAAAGATGAGAATGTTCCATACCAAGCTGGGAAGCAATCTTGAGCATGATACTAGAGCATGATACAAAGTCAAAGGAATTATATTCTGAGCATGGCAAACCATGATCTTAGGAACTGTAACAGCACAGAAAAAAAAATTGTGAGCTTTGCACCTCATTTGTAGTGACTCATCAATTGCTCCATTGTACATAGCTGAAATGTGTATAGAACTTCACATCTCAACAATGTCATAAAATCTACAATTTTCAAAGTGCTTCTTCTCACTTGAGAGTGTTCGAAATTTTATTTTATGCACTCTTTCACATTTGTGGGAGTGTGCTTACTGTAGTCTTCTGAATTTGAATGATCAAATCACAATTTTTGGTTGTACATGTGTTGCAATCTGAACTCAAATTTTCAATGAATGTGATTGAGCTTACAATTTTAGAGATTCGGGCAAAAGATAGTCTCCTGAAGTTCTAAAAGTGACGAGACTTCAGACGTTGCATTTTGGGAACTGAAATCTTCAAAAACTGGAGTTACTCGATTCTTTGAGAGAGGTTCATGGATTAACGATTCCTTGAAGAAACACTGACTTGACAAAGAGACATATATTGTTGCGATCTGATCTGAAATCTTCAAAAACTGGAGTTACTCGATTCTTTGAGAGAGGCTCATGGATTAACGATTCCTTGAAGAAAGACTGACTTGACAAAGAGACATATATTGTTGCAATCTGATCTGAAATCTTCAAAAACTGGAGTTACTCGATTCTTTGAGAGAGGCTCATGGATTAACGATTCCTTGAAGAAAGGCTGACTTGACAAAGAGACATATATTGTTGCAATCTGATCTGGAATCTTCGAAATGAAAAACTCCAGAGCTCAGTTCATGAAGAGGGCCCCTAGAATGATTGATTCCCTCAAGCAAAACACTTAGTGTGACAAGTCTTCTGTTGCAAATCTGAACTGAAATCTTCAAATGCATTTCACTGGAGGTCACTTCAAAGAGGCTTACAAAATTATAAAATTCTCTGAAGAAAAACCGATCCTTGATCACTTCTATTACAATCTGTACTGAAATTTTCAAAATGCAATGACTTCAGCTCTGAAACCCTCAACATTGAACAGACATTAAACCCTAAGTCACATTCCCCATAAACCCTAAACCCTGGAGATGTTATACTGTGCATGTTTTAGGGGAGGGTTCATGGGGAATGGAATTGTAAATTGCATATGTGCCAATATGTTTAGCAAATTCATACCAGAATGTGAATTAAATCCAACAGAGGTATTTCCTGGGTTGCTCAGGCTTGCAGATCCTAGTGTCAGGCCCTGGAATTGTAATCCTTGTTTTTGAAATTATGCCATTGAGTAAACAAGGCATCACAAACACGGTGGCCCTGCCAATAGATAAAGATGTTGTACATCTACCTACTGTGTCCAGAGTCCGAACAACAAAAAAATCCGTTCCAATCTAAACAGTCTAAACACTTTCACCAAAAAAACCAGTTCACCTACTGTGAAGCTGGTTTTAATAAGGTAAAACTTCCAAAAGTTGGATCGAATGCGATAGTCTCTGCCCAGGGTGGAGCGCAATAAAACTCAATGAAGTTTGAACATAAAAAAAACATGATTAGAGGAAACTGGAGCAACAAGTTAATATATTGAAAATCCATTGCAGCTTGGTGGTCTTAAACTAACTTAATGCAAGAAAATGTTCTTACAACTAAAATTCCATATGAAGAATTTCGCAATCACTGAGTAATTCGAGTTAATGAAGTTTTTTGCAACATTGGGGTGAACAAGGTGTTGCAAGACTTGTAAGATAACATTGGATCCCCAAATTTTAGTTCCAAGGATGTTGGTACTTTTTTCCCTTCCTTATTTGAAGTTGAAAATTTGAAAACTCAATGAAATAGATTATTTTGCATTGCATCTAAAACTTACAATTGTGCTTACATTGACCTTTTCGTAGCATTACAGCTAGAAATAAATTGGTTCTATTTTGGTTGTGGGTTGTCATTAAGTGGACCCTAATCTTGATTCCTCACACATTCTTGATCACGAAATTTGTTTTTAAATGAGGGAACCTTCAATGCCGGTGTGAAGAAGAAGGTGATACAATTGAAGTGTAACCAAGAAGGGCCACATAGGTGCAATACTCGTATAATAAGTAACCCTAGCTTATGCATGAGTATAACTGAAGGCAGAATTGATGCAAGCTCAAATTGTTCAAAGGACACTTCTAGTGCATCCTGGCAAGACAGTGTGCAAGGATTGAACTATGTCTCAAGCTCAGAAGGTGATGAAAACATGAACATTGGTGATGAAGAGGTTGAAATTATGCTTAGGAACTCAACAAATAAATCAGTGAAGAAACCTTATGTAAGAGGGGTCCAAAGCTTTAGTGTAAAAGTAAGTTCATTTTTTTTAGTATCATTCTAGTGGCTTGTACATTCATTTTTCTATTTTTGGGGTTTAAACTATAGTTGTGGCAAACAATGTTGGTCAACTTTCCTTTCAATTTTACTCAATTTTTCTTGTTGGTAGGTCATAAAGAACTTGCCTTTGCACCAAATGGAAATAAATACCAAGAGGTTGCAAACCCAATGGATGGTTCCCAATGCCCACCCAACAACAAGCCACAATGGTTACAAGGTGGAAGGGAACAATGTTATCAAGAACCATTTTATCAAAATGGGACAAGGGTATGGGGACAAAGTGTTCCACAACAAGTGCCATTGGGTTACCAATATATATATGGTGGACTGAATGGAGATTGTAATGTTGATCCACAAACTAGTTGGGTAATGAATTCTGTTTATAACTAATGGGGTGGACTAGCTGGGAATGAGATACAATTCCACAACAAAAAATTTATGGAAACTCTGGATAATTCGGGCCTAGGCCATCTCAATTCCATTATGGGGGGCTCCAAAGCACAACATACCATGTAATAATTGGACCAAACTATGGTCCCAACCCTAGGGGGGTCCAAGGCACATTGTACCTAATGTCAAGTACAAATTGTGGTCCCAATTTTATAGGACCCCAAGGCATAGCATACGCAACTACAAGACCTAGTTGTGGTCCCACTTTTGTTGGACCATTTCCACAACCCTATCAAATGTCACCTTCATTTCTAATATCTGAAATAACACACTTGCCAACAATGGCACCTTTACCTATTCATGTGCTAGAATAACTTATACCAATAATGTTTGCCCTTTTTGCATCTGTAGTTACTAGAAATGAAACCTCCACACAATTGCTAGAATTAGAAGTTCAAGCTCATAAACAAACAAAAAAAATGCTTATGATTTTAAGGTGGATGAATGATTATCTAGAGGTATGAAACCTCATGAGGTAGAAATGACTCTTAGAGGAAGGATAGATGGGGCTTGTGAAGGGAAAAATGCATGGGATGACATCTTAAAGTCTATGGCACCCTGTGAACTTAATGTTTCTATTGTACATGTCAAAAACCAAAACCCCATTGACATGGCAACATTCCAAGTTCAAATGGACACACTTTTTGAATATAAAAACAACCCCTTGTCCCAAAAGGGGTTTGAAGATGCTATTAGGCAATTTTTGAAAGGTGAAAGGTCTTGGCTCAAACACTTATTCATTCATAAAGCCCAACAAACTTGCCCCATGGGTATATAGAACTAGATTAGTGGGATTGGTTTATGAAATACGAGACAAATGAAAAGATTGATCGTAAAAACTTCTCACATGTCAAATGCCTAGGGGAACCAAAAGAAACCTTCAAAGTATGGGTGTAATGGCAAAGTTGATGTAGAAGCTACCGTAGTAAGCTACGCCCATTTTCCATGTAAATACTTTTCATTTCCATTTATGTATTATGATGGAATGGATAATGGATGTGTGTGATGTGTGACGTAAGAAAAAAAAGGGGCTAAGAGTGTTGCAACCCTAACTTTGGGCTCGTGACCAAGGTAAGGGCTTGCAAAGGTGCGGGCCAAGAAGGAGCCCGGGAGTCACATTTCATGCTCCTAGGAATGCAAAAGAATGTGAGGGAATGAACCCCCACACTCCCAAATGAACTCTCATTTTGGGAATTGAAGTCCCAATGGATTCCTGAATTTTTAGAAGGCAATTACAAAGGTCAAAACTCATTGGATTGAGAAGTTCCTTATATCATTGGAAAAATCTTGAAACGTAGATGTCTAAAGTGCACTCGCATGACCCATTTGAGTACTTAAAACACAAGTTATGGCCAAAAGAAACGTCGTGAGTCAAATTACCAATTTGATTCCTGACCACTAAAAGTCGAGAATCGCGCGCGCAAGTGGCATGCCACATACCGTTGGAAAGATACAACTTTGCTTCAAACCTCACCTCAATCAGAGGTTTACACACAAAATTATGTGCCTCCAAAGTTGCAGGAGTCCTAATTTTAGGAATTTTGGGAATTCTAAGTGGGAGTTTTGGGACAAAATGACATTTGGGTGCTAGTCCCATGGCCAAGCACAGAATATACTATAAGGGGGAAGGTGGTGGCTTCCCCCAAGTTCAAACCATGGTGAATTTTGTGAGTCTGTGTTTGCCCGTGGCTCGTCCTTACACCAAAAGTGTTCCAATTATGCACTAATCAACTTGTTGTTTAGTTTATGTAGGTCCGTGTGAATAATTGAATTGCTTGTCACTCTTCCTAATCCCCATCCCGGAACTCCAGCACACCCTTCTACCCCAAAAGTGTTACAAGCCAAGGAACGTGCCCCAATTCCTAATCCTTCTGCTATTTTGACCTTAGACTCACAATTTGAGTCTAACGAGGAGTTGGGAGCGCATCAAGGAGACCTTTTCTTACTAAAATTGTAGTAGTTGCAAAACATGAATCTGAATAGATGTTGACAAAGATAGTTAGGATTTCTTTAAAGCCTTCAAACCCAATTGATGTATATATTGACATGTTCCATTTCCAGTGAATTTAAACATCTTGAAGATTTGCTTCTAAAGTCATACTTGTGTCATGGACTCGTGACAAGATGCATACCTACAATCTGTGTAAAGTTTGAAGCATAAGTTTTTGTTAATTTTAAGAATGTATTTGTAGGTTTATATCCTATTGTTTGTTTTGAAACACCCAATTCTTTTTCTTTTTTTTGAAATTCAATGTATTATGAGGAATGAGATTTTGTTCTCTTAATGCAAGGTGGTAACACAACAACATTATTTACACAAGTTGGAAAAATTGAATCCAAACTGCTAGATATTACTAACACAGTTTGCACAGGTGTTGGAGATTTATAATGAGAATGCCAAGTCTATCCAATGTTTGAATACCAACATTCTTGAGTTTATGTGACAAACGCAAATGCAAAAATTATTGCATTTTCGAAAAGGTAAGAATTTAACCCAAGATTTTCATGTTAGCGGTGCACCAAAAGTTAGTTCTAAAGGTCAAACGAGTGGGGAGACACATATTGATGGCAAAAACATAAGATTGGAAATCAACAACCTAAACATCTAAGAGCTTTTGATTCCAAAAGTTTAGCTGATCAAGTGAGTGTCTAATCAATGTGATAGTTTACATATGTTATGATTGCACTATTTCAAGCTTAAAATGGTGCAATGATATTTACGTTGGCTAAGTTACATGTAGGTGCTTGAAATAGTCACCACTTTACCGAGCAATGAGTCACACAAGTAGAAACCACAATAAGTGTAATGTTTAATTAGTTTTTCACATTTAGAAATGGTGATTTAATTTGGTGTTGAAAGTATAAGGTTTTTTTATATTGTAAGGTTCCTAATATATCATTCAAACATTTGAATTAATTTGAAAAAATCCAATGATTAAAAAGTTTTCAAAACACCCATTAAACACAAAATAAACTTGTAAATGAATTTCAATTGTTTGAAAATGACATATTTTCTTGAAATCTTTTACATACATCTTGACATAAAAGTATATAGAAAAATTTCATGGATGTTTTAAAGGATTTTTGTGAGCATATTTCAAAGAATATTGTTCCAAAAGTAGTTCTATAAGCAAGTGGATGTGGCTTGTGTTATCTTGTTGGCACCTTATTAGCATTGGCAGTTGCATTGAACCTTGAAATTCACGAGATGAATTTCAAGAGTGCATTTTTGAATAAAGAGCTACAAGAAGTCATATACATGATGTAGTTCGAAAATTACAAAGACAAGGAACACAAAGATTATGTTTGCAAACTCAAGAAAACCATCTATGGCTTGAAGCAAGCCCAAAGGGTTTGGAATGAAAGGATATATATTATCCTTTTACATCTTGGTTTCTATAAATGTCAACCTGACCATATCATTTATAGATTGAAAAATCAATAGTCACTTGATGTTTTCTTGGCTTTTTATGTGGATGACTTATTTATTTTCAACAAGGAGATAAAAGAGATAGAAAGGGAATGAAAAAATTCTTGTTTCAAGAATTTGAAATGAAAAATTTAAAAGAATTCACATATTTATTTGGAATCCAAGTAATGAGAGACCATAACAAAGGAACCATTAGCCTTGGTTAGCCTAAGTATATAAAAGAAATCTTGAAATCCTTTGACATGGATAATTGCAAGCCTATAATTACAACTCTAAAAGCCAATAGCAAGCTTTATAAGACTTTTACAACAAAGACACCATAAGTAATTGACACAATGAAGGGTGTACCATATTATAGAAGACTCGTTGATAGCCTTATGTATGCCATGGTCGCCACTAGGTTAGACCTTTCCAATGTAGTGAACATCATTTAGTTAGTTTATGTGAGATCCCTCGTTAAAACATTGGGGGTCAACTAAAAGGGTTCCAAGATATTTGCAAGGTGCTTAAGGTTTGTGGCTATAATATTCAAGAATGCCTAATGACAAAGTGATTTTGATAAGCTTTTTAGATTTAAATTGGGGAGGCAACATTGAAACTTGAAGGCCCACTATAGGTTTCACATTCCTATTAGCATATGGAATTG
>Ga0209611_10009829_pt1 | contig 14320 bp, 5 predicted proteins | sample S1TSphgellanicum_3_FD_187693 | JGI IMG/M metagenome (GOLD analysis project Ga0209611, IMG submission 187693) | Host-associated microbial communities from peat moss isolated from Minnesota, USA - S1T2_Fc - Sphagnum magellanicum MG (SPAdes) (version 2) | ecosystem: Host-associated > Plants > Peat... | reverse complement strand
GTGGGGGGTTCAAATGGTGGAAATGAAAAATCACCGAACACTTGGAAGACTATTACCGAACACCCAAAAAAGTCTTTGAAAGTGGCTCCATTTCCCTTATGGTACAAAGATTATTTGTAGATCGTAAGGTTGCGCTCTTATAGCACTTTAAATCACGTAAATTGAACAAGAAATGAACAAGAAATGAGAAAGTTATGAGCATTGAAAGTAAGAGGGGTAGAAGAGAAGAAAAGAGAAGAAAAACACGTTTTATAACTTGGAAAAGCTTATTTTTCTTCTTACTCTTCTATAATTACTCCTTTGCCTCTGCTGTTCAAAGACAAATTGAAGAGCTCAAGTTAGCGCTCCCATAACGCTTTAAATGACTCAAAACGAAGAAGAGGTGAGGAAGATACTAATAAAGTGTTCGGTCATAGGGCAGGTTACCCTAACCTATTCCAAGCCCGCATGATCTGCCCCATAGCTTGGATTCCGGATAGCATATGTGACTTTGGTCCTTTCTCTTTTTTTTCTTCTCTCGTTCCCTAGCCGAGTGTTTTTCCTTTATTTATTTACTTACTTATATGTGACCTCTTATCAGTTCAAGTTTGGTGCCTAGGCTTGGACCCAAGAAAACATGCACCTCTCAATTTTAAATCCGGGCAATTGCTCCTCCTCTTTTTAGAAGTTTGATGTTTTGGTCTTGCAAAAACTCACTATTAGGAATTTGTATGTTAACTTTGCAATTGTCAGTGATTATTTGTTAGTTGTAAATAACATTGTGCGATTATAAATTTCTTTAATTGCTTTGAATAAGTCACATAATTTTTTTGTTACAAAAGATATTATGTGACATTAAATTTATATAAAAATCACATGAAAGTGAAATTTACATTCACTTTTCATCCAAATGATATTTAGCTTATGTGACATGATCATTTATAATTAGTTTTTATGATTAAAATGTGTAATGACATAAGCACAAACATTTACAAGTAGTTTTATGACTAAAATGTGAAATTTACAAAGTTTTTTTATCCTGAATACTTGAAACTCCTTTCAAACTTAGGATGTTCCACTAAATCCAATTTTTGTCTAGAGATGAACCCATGTTAGCTTCTCCTTGTTTGAGATAAGCCTCCCACATCTCGATGACTTATCTAACCTATATTCTACCACATTTAAGTTTCCACAAAAAAGCGACTTATAATCCCCATAAATTTCATTCTTCATAATCAGGATTTTTTAATGACTGTTTTTTCCAAATGAACATGAATCAACAAAACAAAGTTTCATTTAAAAACTTATCACCTTTTTAAACTAGGTAATTTAAAAGAACTCGTAAGTGAATAATCAATGCCCATAAACTTCAATTTTCATAGTTAAAATATTTAGTGATTGTTTTTTCCAAATGAACATGAGTCAACAAAACAAAGTTTCATAGAAAAACTTATCACCTTTTCAGACTAGACAACTTAGAAGAACTCATAAGTGAGTAGTTGAGGCTTGTGAGTGTTGAAACTATGCACAATAATTAGTGCACTTGAGTAAGTTATAAGACATAACCATCCCTCGTGAAAATTGAGAATTAAGATGCCCTTTTTCATCCCTGCAAGGAACAATTTTGAAATTTTCATCCAATGGTGAAAGGTTATGGAATTGTTGGGCCATTTAGATCTAAGGGTGCAAGTACCCTTGTGTTAATTAGTAGGTCAGTAATGAAACACATGTTGAAGGTTATGGTTTGTAACTTGTGAAGTGACAACCAATCATTGCATGGAGATTTTCAAGAAGGGTGGTTATGTGAAATGTTGAGGAAGAGGAAGAAGGGTCTAAAAGAAGCTCCCATGGTAATTGTAATCCAATTGTAGCCTACCCCTTAAAAAGTTAGGGCTACTAATCCACATTAATACCCAAACCCTCTATATCATTATTCAAATCCTCTAGACCTATTTGATAACAATAATAGTAATTCAATGCAATTAGTTAATGGTCACCAATCCACACCCTTATCCAAATCCCACATTTTCTATTTGTTTTTTTGTCATAGTAATAATAATAGCTACATGTGCAATGAGTTGGGGTTTAGGCATCTAACAGGCCAAGGCAAAATGACAACCGAAATGGGAAATTACTTAAATAGAAGATAGTGAAAAAATTGATTACTTTGTTCCCATGCCTTAGATTTTTTGGGGTGAATTAGTTTCTCAATGTTTCAACCTATGGTGGAGAAATTATTAAATATTGAGCAATTTTTTCATTGAAATTTCATTTAAATCAAAAACTATAATTATAAAAGAATTTGGGTGCATTCTTGAGATTTTTGGAAAGCTTTTAATGAAGGTGATTTGGAAAATTTTAGTCTTAAAGTGCAAGAGATATTGAATTTTGAGCAGTTTTTGTCATTGGAAATCCAACTAAATGTTCTAAATGGTTTTGGGAGGAAAATTTAATTGAATAATTGTTTCACCCTTGGGCCAATGGCACAAGTTACATTAATATATTGTTAGTTGGAACTTTTTTTGGTCATTGCATTCCCAACGGTCATTCTTGGTGGCACAACCATTAAGAACACAATGAACCCAATTTTTTTTTGAAATACAAGATTGGATGAAGACGGTAGATAAAAATGTTCATCCACTAGGGACAGGATGTAACCTCCAATGTGGTTGTTGATTAACCCAAGGCATCCATATTATGTATCTAGACAATTTATCCAACTAGGATATGTTAATTTAGGTTATGTTAATCCACATCATTTCTCCAAACATTTATCCATCTTAAATCCTAATTCTCTATTTCGGTGCAACTAATTATATTAAGTTTAACATGAGATATATATACATATATATATATATATATATATATATATAGTGGATATTGTTGCCACACTAAGTGTTTCTTGACCACTAGGCTACTCTACTTCCTTTTGGTTTGGTACATTATTTCATACTAGCACAAAGGTGGTGATATGGTGATATCATCATCTTTGACATGTCTTCATTTGTTCACAAACCAAAATTATTAATAACATAACAAGGATTTGATTATTACATCTTCTATCAAACATTAAGAGAAACAAGAACCAACAAGTAATCTCTAAAATAGTGCATTCACACTTAATGTTAATTCAATGTTAAATGAAAATCTAGGTGGCATCCTAGGTGGCACCCAATGTTAAATGGGTGATAGCTTAATGTTAAATGAATGTTAACTTAACATAAAATGTTCATGGTAAGTAGGTGTAAGTCGTAAATGATTAGCATAGTCTTGAGTCTTTTAACACCAAGTGTGAATGCACCTTAAGGCTTCCATTTAACATGTTTGGTAATAACCACTGACGCAAATATACACCCGAAGTTCATGCCCTTACCACTTGCATAGGTAGGTCAATTTTTTTTTATTATAGCCAATAGGTGAGCCAACATGCGACTAGGGGGGCATAGGTTTTGTTTCTTTTGGGGGAGGATGATGGGAATGTTGGAATTTTTTTGTTCCCAATGTGTTCTTCAACATGCTGCCAATAGCTCCTCACTTTATCATGTAAGTAGCCCAAAGGGGGAGATTACAAAGATGTCATTTATCTCTTTTGGGATTGTTCAAAGCTTGATTTAATATTTTTGATGATGGGCCAATTAAAGATGCCCATCACCAAAATAATAATAATAATAAAATAATAAAATAAAATAGAATGTCCTCACAACTAATTAATATGTCACAATATCATACCACAAGGGCATGTTTGACATACATTGCCTATTAATATAACAAGGGGTGTGTCACATTGTGGCCTTTGCCATTTACATTAAAACATATCTTTAGGGAAAAGAAGAATTGTGGCAATTATATGTGCTTGTTGAAATATTTCACCGTGCAAAAATATAATCTCCAAAAAATCCTCTAAAAGAAACCAAAATCATTTAAGATATTATAAATCTATAATTAATCTAAAGTTTCAACACAAGCTAACAAATACAACAATTGAGGAAAGACCTTGATAATATCTAACAACAAAATTATGGATGTTACTGTGATAGGGGTTTCATTTGTCTAGTCAATTGACTCAAAATCAAGACATTATCACACCATGTCCCTTAAAAATTTTACAACAACAAAATTAAATTATGAACCTCATCATTGGCCATAATAACAAGCAAGTCCTAAAACCTTTAAATCATTTGCATTATCAATTGATTCAAAATTCGAACATTATCACACCACATCCCCGCAAAATTAAGGTAGTAACCTCATTAATGGCCATAATTAATGGGTTGTAGTCCAAATGAGTTGTGGGTCAAATGCCTTAGGTATAATTGCAAATTTTCAAAGTGAAAAGTGAAAATAGTGCACCATGAAACCAATATGTAAATTATGTAAATTGTTGTTTCTAATTTGAGGCTTTGGAATTTTGTGACAAAATATTGGCAATGCATATTTGTAATTTGTACTAGATGTAACCTTTGGTTCCTCCAAATTAGATAATGTCCCACATTAGCTGCACAATAGACACATAATTGCCACGTTTCTTTTGACTAACAAGCAAACATGACACATAGTGCAATAAGCATTATAGTGGGTATGGTTGGACAATAGGGTTGTCACTATGTTTGTATCCATCACAACACAACGGACATATTTCCTACTCCGCATCTTCTTATTAGATGCAAACTTCCAATTGTATTCCATCCAAGCGCCTAATTTGAGCACCTTTGCATGTGCTTTTTGGGCACATGGCCAACACTTATCAACTTGGTGGAAATATGGGGTCATAACCTCATGCACACCTACTTGGACTACTCCATCACAAATCTCTTGCTTGCCATAATCTTTGCATTCACACTGTGACAAATTGGAAGCAACACTCATGAGTCACCCAATTTTGTGACCCATCGACACTAGGTAATACCTCTTCCTATAAGCACAAAATAAACACATGAATCAACATTGTCATTTTGCACCTACAAGTTCTTTGAATTTTACAACATATCATCAATTATGGGGCCCAAGAATTTGACCAATGTTCTCCAACAATCATGAGCTGCTTCTTCAACTAAGATTTAATTATCTCTAAGTTCTTCCCCCAAGCCCATGAAGGGAGACTATTTTCCAAATTGAAGATTTGTCACCATACGAAATTGTAATTAACCTATTCTTCTTCTTTTATTGTTGCTACTACATGACAATTGGCCATTAGTGGGATTTGCATTATTAACAAGAGGACTGGTACTAGGGGTGGGCAACTTATTAATGTAGTGTGCATGGCCATTGTTGGTTTCTCCATCGTGGAAGTCATTTCCTCAAACATTACAGTGGATACTAGTTAATACTTAATCATACTCCATAAAAACCTCTCTAAATAGATTTCAACGTTAACTATTGGGATCAATCAACATGGCATAAGACCTATAATAGCAATAGTGTTTGTGTGAAATTGTCTAAATGTTTCTTCTTCGATAGCGAATTTCAATATACATGCATTGGGATGAATGATGAAGCACTCATGCAGAAGGTGGATTTGTGTGCGTGCAAAAACAACTATGAATTATTTGGATGATTGAATCAACCATGCACAAATTTTGTTTCCAGGAGTGGGATGTTTTTTGATTGTTGTGTTTCTAAAAGCTTCATTGTATACCTCCAATTCTCAATATAATTAACCAAACTACAAGCACACATCTAGTAATATAAAGACTTCTAGTACTTTTCCATTTAAGATTTGTGGGATAGGATGCAAATTTGTACACATTCCTCCTATTGCACATACAGTCAAATATAAAGAAGATTGCTTTAAAAGTCAAATATAAATGTGGGCTTTTTCACTAATGCTTTGTTATAGTTCAAATTCCAAACTAAATTTCCATGATTGTCCTATTGATGTTTTTGTATGAATGGGTGACATACATGAATGATGCCAAGGTGAACATGGAATAGAGCTTTGATCCAGAAATTGGGGAAGCACCTTCAAGTACAATTCGTATTCACTCCCATAATTGACATAAAATTGTTTCAACCCATCTTTTCATTTAGGACTAATCTAATTTCTTTCAAGAGAGTAGAAACTAAATTTTTTTTAAATTAAGGTGGACAACTTGTACATAGAATGTTCCCCAAGAGGAGAATGGTAGCAACAAGAATGCAAAGGTCTAAATCTTGCAAGCAAATGGTCTTGAACAAAAAGCTGGAACTAGTCAATATTTGCAATAATCGGAAGATTAGCGCACAATGAAGGTGATGATGATGCATTTGGTTTCCAATCTTTTTGACCTTTTTTCATGCATGACAAAACAAACCCTAAACCTTAAATCAGGGAGTTGTCAAGCTGGTTTGATAACTATTTTATTTTGTGACAAATATTAAGGATGAAAACAACATTTGGATTAATTATTATGGTCATTTTCAGGATTTTGCTTTGCATTTTTCTCATCTACCTCAACTTGGCCACCAATGATCGATGGCAGTGATCAAATATAAATAAGGGGTAACAATAAGTAGTTGCAAATGTGGCAACTCAAGAAGGAGAGCCATTCATGGGCTTGGGTAGACTTAGTATGTGAAGAAGTAGGCCTATTGCATAATAATGATGTAGCAGGAGGGGAGCCATCTATTGAGTTCACTAGATGGTGCCATCATGTTGTAACTACTATAGTTGATCTCATTTTTATTTACGATGGGCTTAAGGGAGATAAGGTTTGATGTCACACATTTTAGGCTTAAAATTTTCTTTTTATTTTGTAGGATAATTTTTTCATTTGAGTTACTTGTGTTAGAAGATGCTAGATCGATGATGAAAAGCCCATGAAAGACAAGTTTGTTTCAACTCGGTTAACTATTCAGGCTGTATGAATGTGGACATGAGTTTTGTTATATGATATATTAGTAACTGAAGATTCAGGTTTTGTTAATACTACATTAGTTTTATCTCGTCCCACTATAACAAATCAATCATTAATTAGAGTAAACAGTCCAGGGGCCAAGTTGTAAGAAAGGAAGAAACAATCTTAGCCAAAGGTGATGACATCAAATAAGGTTATAGTCATAACTGACCTAATGGCTATGCATGCAAATGGTGATTCAAACATGGATGCCAATATTGAATACACTCGTTTTTATGGACATGGGTATGTGCTACTCATGTCGGGCATCGCTAACTTCTAAAATGGATTGGTTCAAAATAGGCTAAGAAGGTTTTTAATCCTTTGCACTAAAGCATTGATTCTTTTATGTACATGGTGAACAAATAACCACACTAAAGTGGGTAGTCTATAGGAATGCAAAGGGAGTGGAGGCATTGGTACACGCCTTTGCTATAGAAGTAGAAGTAATGAGTGTAGCCTTTATAGTAGTAGACATAATAATAACAACTTGTGTGAGCACATGAGAAGTATATTAAAAGTATAGAAGAAACAAGGATTGTGGGGCTCATCTAACTTCTAGCAAAAAACCCTTTACATCTCCATCTTCAATAATTCTTGTTGCACTTAATAAAGCTTCTAATGCTAGTGCTTTGAATCATCCTCTTCTAATGGGTGTCAGGTTGCATCACAGAATGGTATCATTACTAAAATTCTTGGTTTGAAAGGAATTTTGGTAAAAAAAAAAAAAAAAAGGGGGGGGGGGGGGGGGGGAAGACTCCTTATCAATTTGGAGAAATCAATTTTAACATGTCTAGTGTGACTACATGGTCTTTTTTATTGGCAAAATAAGGACCATTCAACTAGTCATTTTGACTAATGAATATTGGACCATTTGACTAGTCAAATGATTTAAATAATTTATTTTAACATTATTATAAAAAATATTTGTAGGCAAATAAATAGTTGGTAGGTAGGTTGTAAAAATGTAGGTAGGTAGGTGGTAACCTACTTTAACCTAGCCTACATAATTAACCCCCTAAGCATATATATAGATTACAAGTATTAGGAATTGAACCTTTGACCTCCCCAATGATAAACCAAATTTTTAACTAATGGACCACGCCATTAAAAGGTGTTCAACTTTTGTCAAGTATTTTATTTTCACATGTTTATTTTGACGCATCATTACGAAACTATAAGGTACATAGGTAGGTATGATGTAAAAGGTAAGTAAGCAATTGGGTGGGTGGGTAGATGAATAGGTTGTAGTAGGTAGATAAGTAGGTCGGTATGTTGTAATAAATAAATAAGTAAGTATGAAGCCCGGTAGGTTGTAGTGAGTAAGTAAATATGAAGGTCAATAGGTTGTAGTAGGTAAGTACATATGAAGGTAGGTAGGTAGGTAAGTAGGTAGGTAGGTAAGTATATAGATTGTAGAATATGTTAAATAGGTAGGTAGGATGCCCCATTTGACTATAATAACATTGGCCATCTTAACTAAATGTTTTACTTTACTAAAACCCCATTGACCATTTTGACTAGAGGTATTATTTGTTTATGTCCAATTTGATTAAATGTTGTAATTGACTAAACATCATTGGCCATTTTGACCAAGGTGGTCAAGTTTTTGTCCAATTTGATTAGATGTCCAAGTTAACAAATAGTTATTACGTCATTTCAACCAAGTTGACTGGTCAAAAGATACTCATGTCATTCAAGCCTTTAATTTCTAGTCAAAATGTACATGTTCATTAGTCAAGAAAGACCAATTAGTCAACTTGGACCACTTGAAAAACTAAGAATTGTAATAATGTCTATAGTTTGAACTTGCTTTGGAATTAACTATAAAAAAGCTTTTGCATGAATGCTACTTCCTTTTGTTTGGGTCATAAGCTAAACTCATGGAATCATTTCTTAATACTTTTAGTGTCACTTGCTCATCCAACAAATTATTTTTAGGTTGCATTGTTTGGAGATTTAAATATATTTCAAGACGTCACTTAACTTGTAATTGGAGTGTAATGCATCACACCCACATCCAAATAGTGAATTCCAATCCTTGTAGTTGAAAAAAATGAAGTAATTGCATGTTTCTTTTGTTGTCGCATTAAGTCACAAAAGGAGCTTAGAAGAATTTTTTAAAATATTCATAGCAAGATATTGCATATGTAGTTGCAAGGATGAATACAAATTTTTTGTTTCATTTCACTTAAAAGGTGTTGATGATAATTACAATCACCACAAAAGTTTGAACAATCTTATGAGATGATGCATAGGACGAACATATTTTTGGGTTATAATTACGTAGACGAATAAGATTTTGATGAAGTTGTGAGGTATGATCTAAACATGAAGTTTATTAGTGTTGAAGCTTGGGTGCCACACTTGTTAATGTATAAATTGCATTATTTTACTTTTCAATAATGGCATTTGTGTTTGGTGTAACTACAAATTTGGTGCTCTTGTATCATTTGTTGCTTGGTTTACCCAAATTTTCATTGAAGATGTATATCAATGATTGGAAAGGTCATCAATGGGCACTCCTAATAGGTCTATTATGTGGCTTGGGCAATGTTTTCTAGTCCGTGGGTGGTCAAGTAGTAGGTTATGTTCTACAAATGTTGTCCAAGTTGGTGTTTTAGTAACCCCGCCACATGTTTTTTTGGTCTTATTGCACATTTGCATAGTTGAAAACACAATCTCAAAATGGAAAGGCTACAAAGAGAATAATTTAGTTTGAAATTTTTGACAAACCCTGAATTAACAAAAATTACATTATGTTGTTATGACTGTCCATCTATGTTTGCATTGTGACAATTTCAACAAAAAGAGGGAGGCATTATTACATCATTAGATAAAACCCTACAAGTTGCAAATTTTCATTTGTCTTACATTGAGAGGGAAAATCATGTTGTAGCAATAATAGTTAAGCAAGGAGCAGAAGCTCACAAGCCAACACTTGTTGAGGCTTTTTGGTGTCACATCCTTAAAGCAATGGGGTGGGTGGTGTTTCCTTTTAACAAAAAAAAACCACACACATTTTCTATAACAACCTACAATACTTCTTCCTAATTTTTCAAATACTTCCCTATGTAATTATTTCAAAAGTTTTCCTCTTGCAAGCTACCTTACATGTTTGTAGTTCAGAAGCTTCAAAAAGTTGATAAAATAGTGGGTAAAGTTGTTTTAGTAGCTATTATAACATTTAAGGTCATACTAGGCTCCAATCCATGCAACCTTCTACTTGTTTCAAAACTTGGCCCATCATTGAATTCCCATCACAATGTAAGTATGGGATTGGAAACAATGTTTGATTGTTGATAATGAAATGGCAAGGGATTTGTTTTTTCCAAATAGTTCTAAATCTTTTGTTTTATCTTGGGTGCAACACCTTGATTCTACAATTGTTCATTGCATGTCATTGCCTGCCAATGTTGGTTCAAGGATTCTTAGAACTCAACTATGCCAAATATAGGTCCTTACATTGACCTTTGGCCTACTTTTTCCATTCTAATTTAATGAAATGTCAAATTTTACATCATACACTTTGGCCCAACAAATTTTCATGTTCAGCAAGACTTGTCTACTTTTAAAAGTAGTTTTTTCTAACCTTTCAAAAGTAGACCTCTTTTTTTTGACACTTCGAAAAAGCTTTGATGACTAGGTTTGGGGTGGTACAAAAAATGAAGTTAAACTAGATGGAGTGTTGTTTAAGCTTGAATTTGAAAGTAATGTTGATTCTATATTTGGTTTATTGTGTTGGGGTTATTGTTCAAGGACTTGCAACTATTCCACAAACAAAATCTTTGAGGTCCATAGCTTATTACAAGACCCTCTTCCTGGGTTTGCATGGGTTGCGAAACTTCAAACAAAAGTGGAGTTGAAATTAGGATGTTTGGAGTACAAAATTGATGGCTTTTTTTCAACATAAAAATTGTCCATGGATATTTAATTTTGGTGAACCATTCATTAATTTCATTTGTGATGCTTGCTCTTGAATTCCACATGAACTTGATTTTTTAAAAAAGGTAGTTCGAGAGGATGTAGCCATTGTAAAAAGAGGTGTTGGGGGAAGAGGGTTTGGTAGGAGGTTAAAGTACTTGTCTATTCATGAACTATTTACCCATAGTTGTGCCATTTGTAAAAAATATCAAACTACTAGGTCTATGCATTGGTATGAAAGGGCATAATCACCGACTTGAAGATGTTTAGGCCATCATTTAAGGTTAGCTCATTTGAATGTTTAAAGAGAAAATATGTGTTTCAATTTTGTAGTAATATACTATCTGCCCATCACACAAATGCTTTTAGTGGGAAACTTGCCTTGTGGGATTTTCTGAAAGATGTTGCAAGAAATCTAAATTGAAAAAAATGAGGTTACAAGTGGAGTACTAATAGCAAAGGTTTTGCCCAAACTATGAAGATGTATGGTGGGTGACATATGTGTGATTTTTTTCAACTAAACTTTGCTTGACCAAGCTACTAAGCAATAAAGAAAGTTGACAAAAAGGTGTGCAATTTGTACTTGGTGAACACGTTGCTATTTTCAAATGTGTAGCAAAAAATTATAAAGAGGCACAACAAGTTCATAACATTGGTGGACTTGTCCCTATTATATTGGCTGAAGATGAAACTAAGGTCAAATCCAAAGTTTCATGGGATTCTAAAGGTGGTAATCTAATTGGATTTTGTGGTGCAAAAGAAAATCATTATTGTGTGACTAATTTCAGTCCTATTATTGGAATTAGAGAGGTTGGGTATGACAATATCCTTGAAGCTTTCACAAGTAACAAAATTGCAAGTTTTGCAAAAGTCACAATTGTGAATCCTTTGTATGAGAAGTTGCCAAGATTGGTTCTTATTGTGTGTTGGACTTGTAATTGTTTCAATGCTAATTGGGTTTAACAACAATGGGATGTTATAGATGTTTTATGGAAGTTATAATATATATTTTGGGAGTGTGCAAAGCTTGATCACATTTTTTTTGTCATGGGCCAATCAAAGACACCCATCATAGCTTTTATTTGGAGGGTCTCCATAACTAATTAATATGAATCACACTAAAGATTACCATATGAGCGACTTCTCATTGGTTGCATGGAAATTCTATTCTTAAAATTGACTGCCACTATATTTGGCCTGGACTAGTAGCCTTTCCTAGAACACCCTACCTAGCTATTGAGTTCCCACTAATCAATCACATTACCAAAAGAACAAAAAAGTTCCAATTACTTGGGACCTTTTTTCTGTTGGAACTTTTCTTGATTCACTATGTGTGTATGTGTGTCTGTGTCTGCTTTTCTCTTTTCCATAATTCTGAACATGTTAAAGTTTCCCCATCATCATCCACAGCAGCCCATAAGCAGCCCCTAATACAGCCCAACATGGACCAGAGATCCCCCCCCTCTCTAAGAATGATGTGGTCTTGCTGTAAAGCTCCACATGCACGGACTTCCATTTTTGATGCAACCCTGCAAAACTTTATTTATAAACACACCCTAGACTTGGAAAATGTACAATTTTCTGTTCAGTTCAAGTTTCCTAGCTAGCCATGGTGTGGTTAGCTCAGTTGCTTTTTTTACTACCTACCCACTAACAACCCACTAGCAGTTTGTTAGGTTAGGTAGGTAGTAAAAACTGGCCTTACCTATGTATAAACTATCTACTTATCTAGTAGTTATCTATTTTCCTACCTATCTACCTACATATGAAACCAATTTCTCATAATTGGTTACATAATTGGTTACCAGAAATTTCACCTAGTGTTTGGAGAGCACCTTCAAATGTAACATCCCCATGGTTTACATTTGGAGGGATCTCATGTTTTTAAGGAGGAACATTTTGTTCTGAAATGTTTTGCCAGTACAAATTGAGCAGGGGGGAGGTAGTTGCTTTACGCTCAGTAACGGCCTCTCTCAGATGGACGACATAACCAGAATGCCCGCACCACCTTGGCTGCTGCCTCAGTTCGTACCCTTATTCTGGTAACATCCTTGACCTTGGGCAGCCTTACATATTATACCTACCACTAATTTCAGTTTTTGATGCTTGTAAAGGGCAAAAGAAATCAATAATTGTGGCCATTTACCTTCGGTTCATGTAAGTGCTAATAATAACCAGGGCAGCCTTACATTGAGCTCCCAGGACTCGTACAAAAGTCCCTATCTCTTTTTTCCACCTTCAACCACAACATATGAGGTCAGCCTATTGTCACCTTTTGAAACAGTAAAACATGTCTGTCTTTCTGCCTAATTTTTTCATTTCGACCTTAACAACAAGGAGTGTGTGGCCTTGCCGTTTACATTAAAAAGTACCTTAAGGCAAAACCAGAATTATGGAAACTCAAATATTTCACCATGCAAACATATAATCTTGAATAAATCCTTTAAAAGAAACCAAAATCCTTCAAGACATCATACACTCTGTAACTAATCTCAAGTTTCCAACACAAGCCAAACTATCATCTTTCAAAAATCCTCATATAAAAAAAAAATAGACCTATAATTACCTAGGGGGCCAAAATACATTAAGCTACTATACTCTACAATGAATCTAAACACAATATCCTTGCATTGGTAGGCGAGCCAACAAATGAAGTCAACAATTGTCATGTGATATTGAAAGAAGATAATGATACTTTACTACAAGTCTTTCCCATTCCACCTAAACAACAACTGAAGTCAACAATTGTGGTGTGCAGTGTTTTTTTGTGGAAAATCTCCGGTTTTTTCAACCAAAAAATGGGATTTAAAATTTTATTTTTTTGTCTAGTGTGAATTTGACTACTTTGCCTAATTTTTTTGGGGAATTAAAAAATAAAAAATAAAAAAATATAATGAGAGAAAAACCCTGGTTGTGTGATGAAAAAAACAGTTAATGTACTTACTAGCAATTTGTAGTAATTTTTCTCTTTGTGAGAGGGTTATGTTAGTGAATGGAAAGAATTATATATGTACAAAGTTTGTCAGGAGTCAGAAATTTTGCAGAGAAATGAATTGTGATGTCTTGCCAGAAGAGTGTTGTAATCAGTAGGGGTTTTTTTTTTTTTTTTTTTTTTTTTTTAAGGAATCTTTGTTTGTAACCAAAGTGGCTATCATCCATAGGAAGGTGGAGAAAAAGTGGTGATCGTCCCTAGGAAGATTTAGCCGAAATATTTTTAATAAATAAAACATGAAATAAAAAGATTTAAATCATATTTCTATATTTTGGCTACCACTCTGAAAACCAATTATAAAAATCTGACTATTGTACACTATTTTTTCCCTCACTTCTGGCGATTGAAAGCCTCCAAACTCACCTTTTTTTTTTCAATTTTTAATGGCGAACTTTCGCCAATAAAACAAGACTGGTTGTAGAAAAGCTGAACAGAGCGGTGCAAGTGACCACTGACCACCCACCCAACAGTTTGATTGCTGTCAACTGAATTAATGGCGAACTTTATTAATGGAACTTTAATTTTTATTAAGAATTAAACAAGTTTATAAATG
>Ga0209611_10009825_pt1 | contig 14325 bp, 12 predicted proteins | sample S1TSphgellanicum_3_FD_187693 | JGI IMG/M metagenome (GOLD analysis project Ga0209611, IMG submission 187693) | Host-associated microbial communities from peat moss isolated from Minnesota, USA - S1T2_Fc - Sphagnum magellanicum MG (SPAdes) (version 2) | ecosystem: Host-associated > Plants > Peat... | reverse complement strand
ATCTAATTTAGTTAGCCATAATTATTATTACCTAACTTAATTTAGCCATAATTAGTTTGGCCTAACTTTATTTAGCGATATTTATTTTAGCCTAGTTTAATTTAGCATAATTTAGTTTAACCATAATTAATATAGTTTAATTTAATTTAGCCTAACTTGATTCAACCATAATTAGTTTGGCCTAATTTAATAGAGCCATAGTTAATTTAAATTAATTTAATTTAGCCATAATCGGTTTAATCTAATAAATTTAGCCATGGTTAGTTTAATTTTTTTGTTTATTTAACCTAAGTTAATTTAAGCTAGCCTAAGTTAGCATGGGGTTAACCTTAGTATTAGAGGTACATAATACTATTATATATAGCCTATATAGATATATTAAGTATAATATTTAAGTATGTATAAGTTTAGGCCATTATTTTTATGACACGTGTCCATGTTGTACACATTTAGTTACATGTTAGTTGCACACACAACCGTATGGCCCAAAAATTATACAATACCAAATTTGTAGTTCCAAACATGACCAAGATAGTTACAAACGACAACCAGTTGCATGCTAGTTGCATAGTGACTGGTTGCAAATGACAAGATTTCTAGTAGTGTATCAAACATAAAGGCATGCATAGATATTTATCTTTTTTTTCTTCTCATGATAGCCAGTAAAAATATATGCCCATGTATCACATGCAAAAGTTGAAATCAACCCCAAGAGTTTTACACTAGGAGTCAAGGCTGAACTAGAAAATTAACCTTTCAATCTACCCCAAGTACTAATAAATTTTGAACTTTATGGCCTTGTATTGGCCCCAAAGCTTAAAAAAGGATACCATCAAATTTGGGAGACCAATTTACAACCCTTGGGGAAAATGTTCTTGCATTTATTAGTATCTTGACATCAATGTTCTAACATTTATTAATAACCTGGTGCCAAAGAACACATAGTGGATCAAAATTGAAAAGTAATCACGCTTAGAATTTATGGTTAGATTCAATTTTAATAGATCAAGTTTGAAAAGCAATCATGCTTGAAATTATGATTTGTTATATGTTTGCTTGTTTTGTGTAAACTTTAAGATTCCAATTTGTGATCTTAATTTAGTTTGAAAACATTAGGAATAAGGTGAGGTTAATGTAAAGTTCTTAAAGAAAGATATGCATGCAATCTGTAAAAATTGTTTTATACAAACTTTTGACTATTAAGGGGGGTCATTCTGAAAAAAATATTATGTTCAAAAATAATGCAAGTACTTTCCTAGAACCTATTGATTTTAGAATTGTCAAGAATAGTTATTAGAACTGTTAAAAAATAATTAAAATAGGTCAGACGTCAACCTATTTAGGAACATGCACAAGAACAAAATGAACAACAAGTGTAACCTATGGGAAATGAACCTGTGAATGCACCAAACATAGATGCAACACAAAGAGGAAAAATCAATGAACAACATCAAAATGTAACAAAACTGGTTGTGTAACAAAACTTAGTAGTGCTCTCAATCACTCATCAAGAAACATCACAAATGATAACCCGACCAAGGGTAGTGAGTGTTTATAATGATGAAAATCATGAACTTGTTCAGCCATTTCATGAGGTCATAACCATGGTGATCTACAACCCCAAGTTACAATCTACGTAGAATTGGTGCATCTACACCAATTACAACTTTGCTAGTTTTCAAAACCAAACACCACACACCAATACTCATTTGGTACCACTAATTTGGAAATAGAACAACTTCACCTACTCAACAAGTTGGATCAACTTTGTCACATCAACTAAAAATTGTCTAATCAATAAGTTCTATACAACATGTAAAACCTATTAAACCTAGAGCAACACCCACAGTTGTTTGATAAGGAATGATTTATCCACAAGGCATTTAACCAACAAGATTAGTACCTCGTCCAGGTGAACAATTGCAAATATCACATCATAGACCAATTTCAGGAAGAAACCAAGGTGATGGAACTATGACCTATTCGTACTGTCATCAAATGGGACACTTGTTCAACCACTGCCCATTTGTTGATGATAGGTGAAGGCAATTATTTAGGGAAGAGGGGATGAATATTCATCAACCTATTCTTCCAACCACTATAGTAGTAATACCCAATGTGTCTATATTAGAGACTAAAGCCATGAATCCTAGTATAGGTCATAGGATAGTACCTGTTAACTATCAAACAACCTAATCACAACATGTTACACCAATTGTACCAAGTAAAACCAATATCTTACCTACTTCAACATACCCAATGTGGTATAATGTCATACCACCTTTTGTGCCTTTAAATCTTAATTTGTATTTAACATATCCAACTGGAACAAAAGGATTTGATTCTTCAATCTTTAAGAATTATACAGGTTATGTAACTGGGAATGTGTACCCAACATTTGAACAACTTGTTGTACCACCAACATACATTCCATACTCTGTTGGAAATCAGTTTTCTATAGTGGTTCAACCAGTGACAAACAAGGAAAAAGACATTTATTAGTTAGATTGTTTTGATGCAAATTCTCTAGATGAATTTGTGACTAATAAAATTTTTTACATTATAATTTTTTCCATTTCAATTACATTTCATGCTTTCATTTTTGCTTTAATCTCCAAAATTTTCTAGTTTCAATTTTGTAAATCTAAAAATTTAAAGTAATATAGGGTACTGAAATTGGATTCTAGAAAAATTATAAACAAATATAAGGTGGTTAAAATATGAAAATATTAAAAAATTAGATAGTAATAATGTGGGGGAAAATATAAATCCAAAATCTAATACCCCCCCCCCCTCCCAAATACTCATTTGATGCATGTATGTGACAAAAATAATAGTAAGTGTCCCCCCTAGCTTTAATCACCAACCACATGATGGAAGACAACCTAGAGATTCACCTGGAGGAATTTCACCTAGAGGAGATCTGCTTAAAGAACCACCTTTCAATCCACATGTTCAACTTTTTGGATGGCCAACACCTAACCCACACATGTTCATACCACCATGGTATCAACCACTTATTGTGCAATTTGTGTCAGAAGTAGCCACAAAGCTACCATACATGAAGCTACAATATCCAACCCATGTCAAAGACACTAATCTTAATGTTCACATCATAGTGTTCAAAAAAGCCATTAAAGCTAATGGTGAAACAGTAAAATTTGACATCATCAACATGTTTGGTTTTACTTTTAGGGATAGTATCTTTGAATGGAGTAAAAACTAGGTTCAAAACCATCCGAATTACACTTTTGAAGAGTTGGAACAAACATTTTGCAAATGATTCAGAATAATGAAGAACAATGAAAAGGTATACATGCAGATGCAAAACATACAACAACAAATTGTCGAATGTCTTAAGGTTTATTATGAACACTTATTGAAATTAACTAACTATCTACATGTTAAACCAATAGATGTTTTTTTCACCATTGTTTTTAGGGCAAGTTTATTACATATACCTTACCTAGGATTAACAACTCCAAGTATGAAGACAAACATTTTAATTGAACACAAGGAAGTTGTTATAGTATGTGAAGAGAATGGACCCTTTAGTGTGAATTATAATGCTCTTCTAACCACACCAAAAGCTAATGTAAGAATTAAACCTATAGTATTTGCTATGATAACTAAATTAACATTAACTTGTACCAATTGTGGTAAAATAGGTCATTTAGTGGAAACTTGTCATAACATTAAAAAAGAGGTACTAGTTGTGCCAATTTCTATAGTTAAGTCTACATAACTTGCAGCAAGAATTAAATCCCAATCTTTTAAATTAGGAAAAATAAACTAGAAGAAATGTTCTATTCTGACCATCTTTTTGCGACTACTATGCAACTAATGTCCAAATCAATTGATTTTATGACTAACAATGTGTTAGTCCTACATGTGTATGTAGTTACAATTTGTAGTCACATATACACTACAGGAAGGGTTGAACCAAATTGTAGTTGTAGATGTGACTACAACTTATAACTAATATGATTTTCATTGAAAATGTAGATGAAAAATGAACAATGTCATCCACTTTTGATTACATTCATCAATGGATGATAACATAATTGTTTTTACAACTGCAAATGAAAGGTTTTTCAATTGCAATAATATATTCTACCGCATGAACAAAGAAACATATGGCAAATTTTGTTATTTCAATTATATTATTATCCCTTCAATGTACCCATCCATGGGTCTTTTTTGCAATTATCCATGGGTCCTCCATGATATAATATCTAATAGTTAATAGTTTGCTAGAAAATGCTATTATAACCTAGTTGGTAAATTAAGTTAATTAAGTTTAATAGGTTACGTTAAACTAAATAAGCCTATGTACATTGGTAGCCTAGCCTAGCTTGCATACTTAATTAATTGGCCTAAGTTATCTATAGGTAATAGTAGGTTAGTTTATTAGGTGTAGCCAATAGGCTAGGCTATGAAGGTTAGACCTAGCTAGGCTAGGTAAGCTAAGTAGGTAGTTGGTAGGCTAGGTCATTAATTAATTGGTAAACTAGGTAGTAGGTAATAAGTTGGAATATACGTAGTAGGTAGGTTTATTAGTTTATTGTGTGAATATGTGATCATGTTTTTGTATTAATTAATTAATTAATTAGGTTAGATACTTAATCAGTTAATTAGTTAGGCTAGGTAGTATGTAATAAGTAGGATAGATACTAGTAAATAATAGGTAGGAGGGTAAGCTAAGCAAAAGGTATTTTATTTTATGGATATGTCATAATGTTTTTGTATTAATTGATTAATTAATTAGTTATGTTAAACGACTTATTATTAAATGTAGGTTAGGTAATCAATTTATTAGGTAGGTTAGGTAGTAGATAGTAGGTATGTAGGTTATATGTTAAACAAGAGGTATTTTATTTTGTGGATATGTCGTATTGTTTTTGTGTTAATTGATTAATTAACTAGCTATGTTAAACAATTCATTTATTAAATATAGGCTAGGATATTAATTTATTAGGTAGGTTAGGTAATTAATTTATTAAATGTAGGTTCGGCAATAAATAGTAGGTATGTAACCGAAATAATCTATAGTAAGTAGGGTAGGTAGTAAATAGTTAATGAAAACAATAAATATTTTATTGTGTGGATAAATGACAATGTTTTTGTATGGAACAAAGGATGTGATAGTGTTGTAGTGTTTCCCTTCATTAAAATTGTTCCAAATCTTTTGTCTATAACTTCAAACTTGTAAATTATATAAGTAGATGAAGGGATGGTTTAGATTCATGGTATGCACTATAAACATAGTGCATGTGCCAATTAGGATGGGCCAATCAAAAGGCTTGTCCCCAACAAAATAAATAAGATCCTACCTACCTACCTACCTACTTAACCTACGTTAGTTAGCCTATTCTACCCTAGCTTATCCTAGAATAGGTTGCCTATTATAATTTAGCCTATGATAGATTATAATTAATTAATTAGAATATTTAATTACTATATTTATAATAATTATTCCTACAATTATAATATTTATTTACTATTATTATAATATATCCTTTTTGAACAAATGGAAAATTGCCACATGTTTTAATCCTAGCCACCCATCAATGGCACATTTGGTAACATGTGACTATCCCAAATGTAATCACAAATGTAGTTGCAAATTAGGGTTCCACATCATACTAAAGATCATCCATGGCAATGGATGAGAAATTCTAACCTAGTCAAAATGTTTGTAACTATATTTTCAACTACATGGCCATGTCATGTCTTTTGCGATTGACTATCTTATGGCATTTGTCCAAAGCAACCAAGCTATTTTTAGTTGCATGTGTCCATTATAACTATAAATGAATCACAAATTCAATAATTGATTTTCAAATTTCTTCTAGTGATACTTGTTCATTATCCCTATATAATTTGTTTTAGTGTAAAACATAGATCAAGAAAATGCCCTAGAAAAATTGACATACATAACATGTTTAGAATTAAACTTGTTAGTTCTAATGCTACAACAACATTTAAACCAACGAAAATCCCCGATGTGCCAATTAATGTAATAATTATTGTTTCCACCCATAATTAGTAGTCGAAATAGCAAGTGTTCAAAGAGAGGGAGTTAGTTAAAGCCAAAGGACTTGAAGATTGGCAACAAGAAGAATGTTTACGGGATTCATTCATTGAAATTGTTAGACAATTACAACATAGTGGGGTTGAAAACCAACCTACTACCATCAATGAAGGTTCATTGCAAAATAATTAGGTTGGATTGCTTAATAATCTCACCACAACTCAACTAGTTGAAAGAAATCAAATCGGTGAAGCGAATCAGCAACCTACCATTTCAAAATAGGTTGTTATAATAAAAAAAATTTAAAGAAATTATAAGGGATATCAATAAACAAGTCTTGGGGACCAAGTATACATTGAACTTAGGACAATTATTTTGGGCGGTTCCTAATATCAAATGTTACATTTTAAACCCAATACCATTAAAACCTACTTTACCAAAATCGATAGTTGCATTAGTTGCCATTGATCATCAAATGGTAGTAATACAAATTCAAGTAGGAATTTTTTTTTATTGAAAATGTGCTTTTAGATGGTGATTTTGGAATTAATGTTATTATGAAGAAGTTGAAGGTATAATTAGGTTTATCAAAACCAAAATTTGCACCTTATAACCTACGTATGGTTAATCAAACCATTGCAAAACCCTTAAGTTTGATTAAGGATCTTAAAATTCTTATTCACGGAATTCCTTATGCAGTGACTTTTATTATGATTGAAAGTGGTGTGTTAGACTCTAGTTATTCTATGTTGTTAGGTTGTCCTTGGCTAAAGGATGCTAAATTGTCTCATGATTGGGGCAACAACATTATTATTATACAAAGAAATGGTACAATTAGAACCATACCTGTTACTAAGAAACTTGGAGCACCAACCAAGCGTTTAAAAACATTAGTTTGTTATGATTTCCATTTCGGAATATCTAATGAAGAGGAGGATTTGATGTTTGCCACATAACCAGGACTATTTTCAATAGGAATCATAGTTGTCCTTACATTAACAGGAATCCATCAAGTTATTAAACTTGTTGAACCTGTGTTTGAGGCATTTATTTCATCTAATATACCTATTAAACCGGTACTTGTATGACTTGTTAAGATGGCTATACCCCTTGATATTTTCCAACAACATTGATTAAAGACATTTTTCCAACATGAAGTAGGAGAAATGTAGATGACAATATGCCTACCTGAATTAGAATTCAAAACCTTCACATTATGGGATGGACTATCACTGAAGAAGAGCAATTGACCAAGATCAATTTGGGTTTTGAAAAAAACCTACAATAGGTTAAAATTAGTGTGGATCTAGAACCTATTATCGGCAATCAACTAATTGAATTGCTACAAGAGTTCAAAGACATTTTTGCCTAGACTTACAAATATTTGAAAGGGATACCACTTGATGTTGCTTAACATTAGATTGAGTTGGACACATTGATACCACCTGTTCATCAAACAATGGACCAATTAAATCCAAACTATGTAACCATTGTCAAATAGGATATTGACAAATTGTTTACTATAGGTTTTATTAAACTTGTTGAAGAGGGTATTTGGATATCACCTATAGTTGTAATGCCTAAGAAAAATGGGAAACTAAGAATTTGTGTGAACTTTAGAAAATTTAATGTTGTTACTAAGAAGGATCTTTACCTATTACCTTTTTACTAATGAGGTTATTAACATTGTAGCTAAACATGAAGTTTATGCATTTTTAAATGGTTTTTCTAAATACCATCAAATTTCCATAGCACCGAAAAACTAGTACAAAACCACCTTTATTATTGTTTAGGGGGCTTTTGTATGGGTTGTAATGCCTTTTGGGGTCAAAAATGGACCACCTATTTATCAAAGGGCAATCATCAAAACTTTCCATGAATACATTGATGTGTTCATGAAGATAATTTTAGATGATTTTATTGTTTTTAATGACCTGTCCACTCGTTTTTAAAAACTCAGAAAGTGTTTTCTAAAATGTAGAGAGTATGGCATTGGTTTGAATCTAACAAAATGTGCATTTATGGTATGTTCTGGAACTATTTTAAGATTCATAGTCTCCAAAAAGGGGAAGACACCTAATCCTAAAAAAATAGAAGCTTTAATCAACATGACAGTGCCTAAAACACCTCAGGAGATTCAAGTCTTCAATGGAATGGCCCAGTTTTACAAATGTTTCATAAAAAAAATTTACCTCTATTATGGCACCAATCACTAAATTATTCAAAAAAGATGAAGTGTTCGAATGGACTGCTAAATGTCAAACCACTTGGGAGGATATCAATAATCAATACATTCAAGCTCATATATTTATCGGTCCTAACTGGGAACTTGAATTTCATGTTCATATTGATGCATCTTAGTTAGCAACATGGGCAATATTGGCCCAAAACCCAATAGGTAAAATATATCAACTTGTTATGGACTCATCAAGACTACTTAATTCTATTGAGAGAAACTATACTACTACAAAAAGAAAGGCTTTAGTTATGATTTATGCCTTACACACAATTAGGCATTACTTGTTAGGTAATAGGTTTAATATGTAAATTTACATTTTATGTGGACCATATGCCTTTAATGGATTTGGTCAACAAGCCACAAGTTTTTGGCAAGTTAGCTAGATGGCTTTTATTATTTCTAGAGTATAACTTGAAATTTATTTACAAACACGGTAGACCCCATCTAATGGTAAATGCATTGAGTGGATTACCCAATCAGATTAAACCTATTGGAATACTTTATCAAACCTATGATGTTCACATGTTTACCCTATAACTTGAGTGGTTACAAAATGTGTATGAGTACTTATTATAAAGAGTGATGCCAGAAAGATTCACAACATCCCAAAGACAATATTTAGCCCAAAGAGTTAAACCATTTGTGCTTCAAAAGGGAGTATTGTATAGATTTGGACAAGATAACTGGTTTCATCAAGTTCTACAACCAAAATAGGTGTCCACAATTTTGCAAGAATTACATAGAGGTGTTATAGGAGGGCATTTCTCTTCTAATAAAATTGTGCAAAAGATCTTAGATGCTATTTATTGGTGGTCGATGATGAATTGAGATGTTCATGAATATTGTCGAGCTTATGACCAGTGTCAAATAACAAAACACATATTTAATTAATTTCGAACTTTGAAAAAGTTTGAAAATAAAAACAATGAATTTTGAAAGTTTAAAGATAAATAAAATAACATCTTCAACCTAGTGGGCATCAAAAAAAATGTTGAAATGAAAAATTTGCATTTAAAAAAAAATCACCAAGAAAACAATTAACATTCATGACAATAGATAAACATGGTGGCCACCAAATATTAAGAACTAGAAAACCATACAAAGAGCGGTGCAAAACTAAAACATTGCATAACATCATCAAGTAAACAATTCACTACCAAAATCAAAAAATTAAAATTGAAATTTCTACTAAATTTTATGCCATTGAATTGTGCAAAGTATCAATAAAAGAATTTACAATACTTAAAGGTATTGTAAGTCATAAACTGTTGGTGGACCATTGAACAAAAAAACTTATAAGGCATTGAACAAATGAAATGAGTTATGTATTAAAAAATAAAATCATTTGGTGGCCATCAATTTATATAATAGTCCTAGTTGGAAACGTACTAAGACATATACATTCAACATGTAACCTTGAGTAGGAAGACTTTGTTTACTGTGAAATATGAAATATGAATTCACCCATAGGAGCCAACAACAAAAGTAAACCTCAAGTGTTTAAAAACTTATATATATCAATTTATTGATTTCATAAAAATACATTGAATATCAAAAATTATTTCGCCATCCATATAGGAATTCAAAAAATGAGCTACTGAAAAAAAAATTCCACTCTATAAACAACCACAAATTGAGGAATCATTTAATCTTTTAGACTAAGAATCAAATATGCAACTACATCCTTGGCCTCTTTAAAAAGAAAACTCGGTCAACAACATGATTTTCTACTGGTTCAAATTGCAAATGCCTTTGTGCAGTTTGCAAACAAGGACAAAATCCATTGCAAATAGAAATGAATAATTGAAAAATTCCCCAAAAACTATAGACACCGGACTAAATACAAAATAAAAACAAATAACTAAAACAAACGTGAAATGAAACATGGAGAACATAATTGAAACAAGGACACATTTAGGGTGTACTTAGGATGTCACCTAAAGGAAGTTGCAATATTAATAGATCCTCGCTCAAACTTCCTTCAAACTGTTTAAACCACAAATAAGATGGATATTGAAAACTAAATGACGGCCTTGAAAACTACATAATGATTGTGGAATGGGCATAAACTTTCTTTACAAAGGGCAAACCCTTCAACACTGGCCATAACCAAGATGTAAGGTCTAACCAATACCCCTTGTTTTTGAATAATTCATGTCCTCTGAATGGTTCAAGGAAAAGTCCCTTCCATTTTGGATTTCGAAAGACCTTGCTAAACTCATCATCAATGAGTAATGTTTGATCCTTATCCCCATAAAGGAGACTTTTACAAGCAAGGTGAATTTGATCCAAGTCCTTCAAGTAGTAATAAACTGAGCACGTAAATTCACTCATTGTTATAGTGCATTATTCACATCCCCAAATAAACACAAATTGATTGATGAGAGTTTTGGGCATCAACAAAGGTAGAATTTGAAGGACATTTTCTAACAACATACACAACCAAATAGCAATGTGAAAGTGTTCAAATGCTTGAGTTAATAAATCCTATACTTTAACACGAATTTCCAACCTAGATACATTTAAGTTTTTCTTAGTCTTTTGCTGATCCCCTTGAAGAAGGGCATACTTTGGAAAGTAACAAAAAACACCATTGAAACTGAAAATGAAGAGCTTTTTAGTTGTGCTAGATCGAGGTCGAAAAGTTTGACTTTGCATCCTTGCATTATAAAGAGAAACAACATGCACTTACTAAAAAAGAAAAAAGTTAAAACAACAAGAAATTCAAGAATGAGTAAAGGCCTCCATCCTTGTCGAAGAAGATGTTAGGCCAATAAAGAATACACATGAATGCAATTGATATCTAGAACATGGAAGAATAATTTTGTAAGGGAATTCGATAAGAACATGAATTAAACCTGGCGGTCACAATTAATTTGATTTGCATAAATTAGTTATTTGTATGTTCATTTCATTATAATAATACCTATTGTGGATCTTAACATCTTAAATCCTAAACCATAACCAAATTGATACATTCAAAATTGGAACTTCACCAAAGTAAGTTATTTTGAAGAAGTTTCACCACAAGATGACCAAAAATGCGAAATTTCACCACAAAAAGAAAGTGCTATGATTGAGGCAAAAAAACATTTTTGGAAAAAATGGCCCAAGTTGCCATATTTCAAGGAAAATAAAATAAAAATTCAGACCATTATAGCTTCTTGCATGTTAATAGGATATAATAGGGTTCCAAATAATCTCTACTTTCCTCTATGACATGTATTCAAATTTGGCTAAATCCTTGTGCAAACAATTGCCAATCCACCTTAGCTTACAAATTTGGGGGAAAAAAAAACCTTGGTCTTAACTATAATCCATTTTTTCAACATTTTGTAGGTTGATCTTCTATCTAGAGTGCACCACAAGAACTTGGTGGCTTTAGTTGGATATTGCCAAGAATGCAAGGAACAAACATTAATATACGAATATATGCCATGTGGAACTGTACGTGAAGCACTTCATGGTAATATCGCATAGAAAACTCTAAAAGTGGCAGTTTAATGCTAATCATGCTTGTACAAACATAATTGATTGTATTATTGATAAATTGAATAAATTGATAAATAAATATGTATTATTTATTCAATCCCTTACTTCATGTGTATAACATGGACCACCCTTTTTTTTTTGCACATTTTATTTATATATATTTTGGCCACATATGTCGCGTCCTAAACTAAATTTTATGTTTCAGGTACTGCAAAGGCCCACAACAACCACATTAGTTGGAGGACTCGACTTGACATTGCTCTTAATGCTGCTGAAGGTTGGGAATTGTATTTTCTTACAACATGCTTGCAATCAATGTGTGGGGTTTTTTCTAGGTTTTCATGTGTAGACCTAATACGATTTTTATATGGTAAGGCTCCTGGAGAACTTGTTATGGTTATAAGCTAGGTTGAAGCTCCCTATACCTGAGGGGTAGTAACCTCAAGAGTATAGGGCTTAGAACCATAATACCTGAATTGGGTCAACCTTAACTATATACAAACCTATTGAAATTGGTAGAAAATAGGAAAAGTCTGTGGTTGTGGGACCTTCAAATCATAATAGCCCCCGAATAGAGGCCTTACAAAGCACAATGCCCTGTCGATGGTTCTCACAATGAAACAAAATCCCCCCTCCCAACAGTTGGACTAAATAATAGAGGCAAAACAACATATTTTAACATCAGAAATGAGCAAAAAATGAATTGTAATTGAATATGAATTATCTAATTAATTCAGTTAATGACAAAAATTGACCAATAATAAAGATGATGAACTTGTAAGGTATGAAGTTGTTGGGCATATTCTGAATCCAAATTTGTTTTTGTGTAGGATTGGAGTATTTACACACAGGCTGTGTGCCTTCCATCATCCATTGCGATGTAAAGACTAGCAACATACTTCTTTCTGCAAATATGACAGCTAAGGTTGCCGATTTTGGACTTTCCAAAGAAGTTGTAAATGAAAATGTTTCTCATGTTTCAACTGTGGTCAAGGGCACAACTGGATATCTCGACCCTGAGTATGTGTTCTAACAAGATTATCATTCATTTCCCAAAGTCTACTTATAATTTAAAAAACCATAAGTTGTGCCTCAATTTATGTAATACATGCTTGCGAAAAGTCTACATACATTTTGAAAACCATAAGTTGTGAATGGAGACCAGACATTGTATTAAATTTTAATATCTCCTTCACACCATTTAAATTCCTTTATTTTGTTGGTCTTGCCTTGATAGGCAAGGATATTGTGTTTAGATTCATTATAGAGTATAGTAGCTTACGGGATTTTGGCTCCTGGGTAATAGTTCTATTTTTATATGAGGATTTTTGAAAGATGATAGTTTGGCTTGTGTTGAAACTTGACATTAGTTATATGGTTATAATATCTTGAAGGATTTTGGTTTCTTTTACAGGATGTTTTGAAGCTTAGGTATATTTTTGCATGGTGAAATATTTGAGTTTCCATAATTCTTCTTTTTCCCTTCAGATACTTTTTAATGTAAATGGCAAGGCCACTGTGTGACACACCTTGTTGGTCTAGTTTAGAAAGATGTATTTGAAACTAAACCATTTGGATGATGGTTTCTGAAACAAAAGGGTGGAATCTTTGCCTTTGTTGTCATGTGGCTAACTTTCACGTTTTACTTCTTGTTTAGGTATTACACAAGGCAAAAATTGACAGACAAGAGTGACCTCTTCAGCTTCGGGATTGTATTGTTGGAACTGATACGTGGACGGCAATCGATAGACACAACATTGTCTGATCAAATGGCATGGAACATTGGCGAATGGGCAAGTTGCCAAATTGCTTTAGATTTAAAACTGTTATGTTTGTTATACTGAATCTCCAAGTTTTCAGCTTACTTATAGTACCTGGTATCTCACCCAATGTCACTTGCCTTCAACAGATTTGTAAATAAATATTCAAGGAAACAACAAAAGGCCTCACTTGATCTATAATTGTGTGTTTTATAATCAATGTAATTTACGTAGAAGTCAATGTTGGTCAGGTATTCTGTAATTTATGTTAATTGGGTGTTGTATAATCAATGTTAATTTGGGTGTTGTTTAATTCATGTTAGCTGGCCATGATTGTACAATTCATGTTAATCTGGTGTTGTATAATTGTTATTTCAGGTGAAACCACATATAGAAGCAGGAGATATCAACAACATAATTGACAAAGCAATGAGAGACAACTACAAGCTGGAGAGCATTTGGAAAGTAGCAGAAATTGCAGTTCTGAGCATTCAACCATGTGGTGTAAACAGGCCAACAATGAGACAAGTGGTGAGTGATCTGAGAGAAGCCATTGAAATGAAAACAAGCATGCAATCCTATGATGGCTCATCTATCAGCATGCAGTCAGATCCAAGCTTTGCACCAACAATTGCTAGACCCACCACAGCAACAACAATGGCAAGGAACAACGCCAACAACCACCATATTCCAGGTTCCAACCCCCATGTCCGGTACATGTCCAGCAGCAGTGAAACAGACAATTTGCAAACAAATTTCCCCAGCTCAAGCAGTCCAGATATCATGGGCATGCCATATGC
>Ga0209611_10009824_pt1 | contig 14325 bp, 13 predicted proteins | sample S1TSphgellanicum_3_FD_187693 | JGI IMG/M metagenome (GOLD analysis project Ga0209611, IMG submission 187693) | Host-associated microbial communities from peat moss isolated from Minnesota, USA - S1T2_Fc - Sphagnum magellanicum MG (SPAdes) (version 2) | ecosystem: Host-associated > Plants > Peat... | reverse complement strand
TTAGATTTTAAAACCAGATTTTAGAGTTTCTTTGTTTTATTAATTGTAAATTAATATGCAAATGGTTTCAATGAGCATATGCATGAAGGTTTTGATTGTGATGATGCTCACTTGGAATCAAGGAATTTAGTTGAAGATGCATGGCCATTAATTGGTTTGATTTTGACGTCAAGTGGACCATTTGCATTTGAAGGCATTGCAATGCTGAGTGACTTGGATGAGGAAATAGAAATTACATAGGAGGTATAGAAAGCTTGATTCATCCTTAATCAAAAGGCATGGGTCCCTCATTATAGGTTGTTTATCCCTAGCATTTTTTTGTGATGAATGATGGTAGTAAATTAGATTTTAGTATGCCTCAAACTATGCATTGAATGATTTGCCATTTTGTTTGCCAAACTTACAATGCACCAGTAGTATCACCAAAAGGAGGAAAAGCACAATTTCTTATAAGCAGCAACATGGGACTACTTCTATGAAGGTTTGGATTTAAAGTTTTGTGGAGGATTGCATGAAGCATTCGAGAGGAGAAACGTCACTTCTTCATTATTCATCACATTCATATTGTGAAAATGAAGTTATGTTTAGAAAAATAATTAGGTTTAAGGAAAAAGAAATGTAGTTTAGAAAAATAAAGTTCAAAGCAATACGGATTGAGTGGGTTTCATATTTGTAGTTAGCAAATCATCAAAGTGGTTTCCTAATCACATTATGAGAATTTGATCTGATCCACCCTTCATTATTTAATTTTTTATGTAAATAATATTGTTGTAATTGAAAAGGAAATATATTATATATTTATTTTGAAATATTGACATCAATTGAGTTTTGGTTTCATGAGATGTGTAAATGTGCAAATGTAAGGCAATAATGTGTGGTTTGAAAGATTTTGATTACATTATGAAAAAATGGTGTGATTTGCAACTAGCTTTGTAATTGCATTTTTGAGTTGTAATAACCATTTGCAATTCATTACAATTTAGCATATTTTACGAGTGTGAATGCTATTGAACAAGTTGCATGAGTTACAACAAATACAATTCATTGTATGTGAAATTGTATACATATGCAACTCGAATTCAGTTACAATTATGTAAGAATAACTACTATGCAATTTTAATGCAATTAGTTTGCAACTATTGTCATAATGTCAACATGATGTTACTTTTCATTGATTCATCAAAATTTAACATAATACTTTGGGGGTTTTTTAGTGAATTTTTTTTTTGAAATATGTTAATTTTTTTAGAGCTCTAGTTGCAAAGTAATGTGGTTTCAATGAACAAGATTTTTCATAGTGTTAAATTATATCATTTTGAAGTCTTGTAGTCTACATAGTCTTGTAGAAAATAAGAAATGTGGAAAGAATGAAAATAAGAAGAATAGAAAACAAATTGTTTTGAAAAATAAAATAATTTTTTTTTTATAATCAACCTATGCATTATATTGGCTAGTTCTTAGTAGGGTCTTTCAAAAATCAATCCTTATGCATACCAATCAGTTTTTACATGTGAAAAAAAAAATAGATTGATACCTCTATTGATTGGTTATTCCAACAAGTTGATACTAGGTGGGTTTTAGAAATTTTGAAAAATCTTAATATTTGATACAATAGGTGTAAGTGAAACAATGAAATTTTTTTAACAATCGATTCAATGGATATTGAAAAGAATCAAGAATTAGTTAACATTAATTCAAACATCTATATTCCATTCACATTTGTGTAAGTTTTTAATTATAACATTAAACATGTAAGTGTAAATTGTTGAAGTGTGAGTGTAAAAGAAATATACTTCTTACACATAATGTAAAACCAAATAAAATTGTATAAGGAAAAGATAAAAATTTGCAAAACTGATAAACATGTACTAATGTTTTTAGTTTGTAAATCTAATGTAAAAACATTGGTGATCTACATGGAAAAATATGTAACATTAATTACAATTGTTAGAAAATTAAAAAATTAGCATCAATGGTTAAATGTTTTGAATTTTTTTTTAAAATGGCCCCAAATTGCAAAAATTGTCAAAAATGTGACAAACCTTTTTTTTCAAGATTTTCTTCTTAATTAAAATTTTCAATATATTTTTAATTATAAAATTTGAAAAATGTGGCCATTCATACTGCCTGCTACACACCCAAAAATTGTTTACACTAACTTGTGACATGAATATGAGAATAATTCACACTTCCTCTATGTAAATTCAAAAGGAAATTATACATCAAAGGAAGTGCAAGTGTCATGAGTAGTGTTGTGTGTAAGTGTAAATCATTTATAACTCCATGGTTTTACATGTATAATTTATGTACATTTCAATTACATAAGTGCTGGCACAAGATTGTTATCAACTTGTGGTCAATCCAAGGTGGCAAAATGTTGTACATGGTTTCGATATTATTAGGTTGGACGGTTTTGGGTTTGGGGTTGGTTTCAATCTCGAGTATGGTTTGAGTTACAAAGCAACTAGATCAATGGTTCTTCCTTGAGCCAAATTGAACCTTAAATAGGAAGATGGTTTTCCCATTTTATTTTTTTGAGAAGAACCAAACCAAAGGTGTTTCCATTGAAAAAAACTTCAACACTCATTGACCCATCAAGGTGTACTATTGGATTACAAGGTTCCATTTTTAAGGTTTTGTAGTCTTCTTTTTTGTTGTTGTTTTGCAACAACATTTGGCAACTTGGCTTTCCATAACCTTTTGTAAATGACTTCCAATGGTGATGGCTACTTGAAACTTCTTGGAACCATCCCCTTTGCTTTCCAATGTGAATGAATCTTCCCTTTCTTTCTTTTTTTAAATTGATTTTTTTTAAAAATTAGAGTTTTGTAATTTGTATTCTTTCTTGAGTTTGTTGCAAAGCCAGGGTTTTTGGTCTTTGTGGAATGTTGCAAAGCTAAGCATGCAAACATCCTTACGATTTTGGAGTAAAAAACACATAATTTAAAAATTAGAAATTTTTAATGTGCAAAATCATTATAATGCATTTGCTTGCTTAAGACAAGTTTCGATCACTTGTAGACATTTAAGCACCTTGATACTATGTGAGCAACCCCATTCATTTCTTTTTGAAGTTCTTCATACAAGACATTATTGAAATCAAATTACATACATTCACGTGCCTAACAACTACCAAGTGAATCCCCATATTTTTTTGTCTTTTATTTTTTGGTATCAAGTTTGACTTTATTCTTCAATGTTCATAGTTGATTTTTGGTGGGATTTTTCTCCCCTCAATTTAATGATGTTATTGAAATGGAAATTATCCATAAAAATTTATATTCAAAATATGAAAATAGAAAACATTGGACATCTTTCAATATTTCTAGTACATTTTAGTAGTTTTAATTTTTAATTTTTTGAAATTTGGTGATTTCCCCCAAAAAATAGGGAATTTTTAACGAGATGTTCTTTTAAAAAAAAAATTCCAAAGAATGAAAAAAATTCACTACCAAAAAAAGTCATTGGGTGATTTCACTTTCAACAATATCATCTTTGAACAAATATTTTCTTTTATTTTACAATGTTTTATATTTGTTTTTTGTTTTGTAGATGCATAGTTTGAACACTTGCAAATCAATTAAATTATTATTTTTGGCAATATGTCCATTGGACATGATGATCTAGAATTTGTAAGTTTTATTGAAAGAGGTTTAAAACAAACATCTAACCATGAATAGGGTGTAGCATGGCTACTACTTTCACCAACATTAACAATTATCCATGTTATGTGACATCCCCATAATTGCATTTGTGAGTTTTGATCATTTTTTGTTGTGCATAATCGTGGTGCTACTACAAAATGCAACCCCCAACAACTACTTTGCATTTTATGTCACCTCGGACAAATGAAGGTGAATGTGTTGATGGGGTCAAAAGCTCCAAAGGATTTATTATTTACAACAAGGAAAATGGGACAAGTGCCTTGAATAAACATGTGCAACAAGACCTGCACATGGATGTTATTTCATATTGCATGTGGGTGACAAATTGCTATTCATTTACCTTCACAAGTGCCTACAAATCTAATAGGAGAATCCATCCTTCATTTAAAGTGATTTTCAATTGGAGTTGGTTTATTTCAAGCTTAGTATGTTGAACCAAGTTATTTCTATGCTTGCACCATTTCTTGTTTTGTTATTATTTACTTTCTTACAATGGCTCACAACATGTTAACAATCATGTTAGATCTTTGATTCAAAAGTAGGGAGGTTGTGTGTGAATTTATGGGGAATGATGCCATGGCACAATCAACTATAAATGAATATGATCAAACATCATTTTGCCCTTGCCACTATAAATGTACTCCCACCTTAATCTTGTGAATGCACCAATAGAACACGTAGTCAACTTAGGTGAAGATGATTTTTTTGAACATGAGATATTTTCTACTTAAAAAAATCAGTTGTAACTTTCTCATTATTGGCATGTGAACTTTAAATAATGTGAAAACCCACTTGCATGGTGGATAGGAAATGAGACTCAATTCCCAAACATGGCTTTTATGGCCCACCAAATGTTCGGGGTTGCAGGCCTCATATTGAAAGAAAAAAAAATTCAGGATTGCAAGTGTAATCACAAGTCTTTGTCAATCTAAACTTGGAAGTGAAATTTGTAACACCTTGTGATGATTGCCACATATTTTCGTAACAATGTTTGTGAAGGGTGTGAAGGAGGTTAAAAGTTTTCATTGTTTGATTTTTTGATTCATGAAGAAAACATCATTGATGATAACAAAACCATAATTGAAGAAGATGGCTACTTTGAATATGCATAACATCAATTAAAATCCATTGGTCTTTCCTAACTATTTTACTTTTCATAACCAAAAATTCAAGTGTTCAATAATCTTGCAAGCAAGTGAATTTTTTTGTTTTCTTTTATGTTATTACAAGCATGGATGGTGTTTATTTTACAAGTGTGTTGTGTTGTTGAATATGCTTTGGCAATTATTCCAATGATGAACAGATGCTGGTTTAAAAACATTTCAAAATATAAATTTGTTAAAATTGAACAAAGGTGATCTTGCAAAATGGGAAGGTTTTTGCATTGTCCTTAGTTCTTGGAAAGTATATTGATCCCTAGCTTGTCATGGACCTAGATTGGCTATACATTATGCATGTGTATGAATCATGTTTTTTTATTTTTCATTTAAGAATTGACAACAAATTGGGCTACTACCATGTATCTAATTTGCACTTCTATTTTTGTTGCCATAGTGCTATGCTTGGAGATGATTACCAAAAGAACCAAAACTATTCATCAAAATTCTTATGACATTTTTTGGCATTTGGTAGATAGCAAAGCATATTAAGAATACCATGGTAGTTTCAAAATGGATGGTAGCATGCATTGGGTAATGTTGACATAGCCCAAAAATGAAGGGTATGTGTTTTTGAAGGCAAAGTTTATCATAGATTTTGAAATAGTGAATGTTATCTTTGATTTACTTTGCAAAAGCTTTTATCATCATAAATTTTTGCTTCAATAAGTTCCAAAGCATATTTTTTACATAATGGGCATTCACCAAATATTCATGAATGGGTCTTTCTACAAAGTACAATAATACATGCATATATGAAATTTATGTGACAAATTAAACATGTGACTCTTTCACACACCTTGTCCATAAACATATGATCTATCCAAAAAAAAAAATTACTAATTTTCTATATTTATTCATAGCTACTTGCAATTTTTTTTTTACATGAATGGAGGAAAAAAAACCTAGTTACTAACCTCCAAGTTGTTAAAAAAATTGAACCAATGATGATGAAACTAGCCTTAAACTTGCATTGGAATTGAAAGTTCCAAATGGTTACAAAACCAAAGAACCAAAAACCAACATCCATAAGAAATGAAAAAAAACCAAAACAAAAGAATCTAGTCACACCCACACAAAAATTGAACCTAAACCAAAAGTTCTATTTAACAAATTGTTGACTTAATTTTGGGTCACATAATCTAATTCTTTTACTATTGTATGAACTAAACTAATTTTTTTCCAATAATCAATGTCAACTTGAACCCCTTAATTATGTTTGAACTAGGATTTTACCAAGTTCCAAACCATTTGACAAAACCTTCAATTATATAATAATGGTTAAACTTACCATTAAATTTAGTAATGAATTGAAAAACTATGTTCAATTTTCCATTTATAACAAAATGTTTTTTTTAATTTTAATAAAAAAAAATTCCAATTCATATTTCTTGCTCCCAGTGATGTAGGATGGTGTGAGGGAATGAACCCACACATTCCCAACTGAGCTTTCACTTTGGGAGTTGGAGTCCCAATGGACTTTTGAATTTTCAAAAAGCAATTACAGGGGTCAAAATTCATTGGATTAAAAAATTTCTTATACCATTAAAAATCTCTTGGAACTTAGATGTTTACAATGGGCTTGCACGTCCCATTTGAATACTTAAAACACAAGTTATGGCCGAAAGAAGGGCTAGGAATCAAATTGTTAATTTGAATCATGACCACTAAAAATCAGGAATTGCTTTAATTTACTTGCGTGTAGGTGGTGATGTGCCACATATCGTTGGAAAAGATGAGGGCTACAACTTTGCTATAGATCTCCCCTCAATCAGAGGTTTACAAAAAAAATTATGGGCTTCCAAAGTTGCAAAAGTCTTAAATTTGGGAATTTCGGGACTCCCATTTAGGAGTCCCAAGACAAAATGACATTTGGGTGCAAGGATTGTGGCCAGGCACAAAAAATATTATAAAAGGGAAGGTGGTGGCTTCCCTCAAGTCTGGGCCGTGGTGAATTTTGTGAGTTTGTGTATGCCCGTGGTTTATTCGTGCACCAAAAGTGTTCTAATCACACACTAACCAACTTGTTGTTTGGTTTGTGCAAGTTAATGTGAATAATTGACCAGTTTGTCATTTGTCCTAGTCCCATCCCAAAGCTTTAACACACCCCTTTACCCCTGAAGTGTGCTGCGAGTTAAAGAACATACACCAATTCCTTCTTCTTTCGTTGTTTTCACTTTTGAATTCGCATTTGAGTCTTTCAAAAAGTGTGGGGTGCGTCATACATGGTATTTAAACAACCTTAGATGTTCACCTTGATTGGGTAATGTTGCAAGTAAACATTACAAATGCCTTTAATATTGCTTTTTGTAACCTTATATTCCAGGAGTTGAGTGCTACATGTGAGCAATTGTTTCAACTCAGCATTTTGTTTATTCTTTTTATGCCCATAGTACCCTTTTTTCTTTAGTCATCACTCCTTTTAGGGTGATCTATTTGTTATTCAATCCTCCATTCGCACCCATCACGGGGATTTGTTGGGTGATTCCATTTTCACCTTAATTCATTTTCACACCTTTTGTAGGTAGGCTAACATTTTCTAATCTTTCTTGTTTCCTTCCATTGTAGATGACACCCACATCATTTGGCCTACTTTAGTAATATTTCAAGTTATTCATCATTTTTCTTCCCACTTAGATTTAATAAGCCTTGCAATTCAACCCTACAAATGTGCAGCTTGGTTTCCTTCAAGGTTGCCTCAAGGTTTTCATATCCATTAGGTTTTTATACCCCATATTGGGAGCCTTAGGGTTTTGAGTGTTACCTTGGGATCCTTTTTCTTCACACCTTTTTTTCTTTGAGCTTTGAACAAAAATGTTCAACACATAAATGCCATTTCTAAGTTGGGGGATGTGTAAGTGGCATTTGGGATTCTTGCTTATTGTTTCGCCCATAGGTGTTATTACTTTTTTCGTTTTTTCCCCCACTCTTGGATTTTAGCACCAACTAGCCTCCTTTGATTTGACCCTCATTTGCATATTTGGAAAGCTAGGTTATTTGAAGTTTTTGAAAGTTCTTTTAATTTGTCAACAAATTTTTCTTCCCATCTCCAAAGGTGGGATAGGTTTTATTTCCATAGAAATTATTGCCCTAACTGCATACTTGGGGAGTTTGGGGCTTGTCACCTTAATCATCACATCTATGTTTTTATAATACGACTGCCCATTTTCATTAGGGTTTATAAGGCTAGCAGTTAAGGTCCACTCCCATTCCAAACCTACCTTAGGTGGGCTCGTGACCTTCTACCTTTAGTTGTTTAGGCTTGCATCCCCCCATTTAAATAATCTTTAGAAAGAGGAATGGATTGTCTTCAAGAAACATTTCAAAGAACATGCATGATCACTCATTTTATAGCATTGTTTCAAAATTGTCCTTTAATTGTCATTGCGTTCGATTGATTTTTGCACAAGCCTAGGTTTTAATGCTCATCTGCTTGTCCACTCATCCCATCTTTTTGGATGGAGTCTAACATTTTCTCTTCTACATTACACAATAGATTGGGCTTTCCCCATCCTATGCTTTGTGGTCTTTCTTGATGCATATGTAGTCAACCCATAGATTTGTTAAGGATACACGTATTTCGTTCATTCATGGGGCAAAACGCACTATCGCACATGATGTAGTTCGAGATTCTTTCACTTCCATTGGTAGGGATGTCGAGTTCTATGTTCTACCTAAACAGATTCATGTTTTTTCATTGCCATCTCTCCAATCATATTGTGTTTATATCATACAGTATTCGCATTTTAATAAACATAGTCATTATTGATTTGACTCGTGTAAATCTTGTTTTGCAAGCCACTTTTTCTCAAGGAGTTATCATGACAATAATAGTTTAGACAAATGTAATTTAGACAAAGGTTGTGTCATATCACGACCAACGCTTTGAAGATGATTAATCCCTTTAGCAATAAACATATTTGCATGTTTACACCAACAAGCTGATGATTTCCTTCATCAATGTGCTAACATGACATGGTCAACGTAAGGCTCTGGAGGTCCTCACCTTTTGATTTTACAATTCATTTTATGAGTAGAAGGTGTTTGTGGCTCTTTAGAGAGTTGGTTTGGGCCATCACTATCTTATAACGACTAGTTATAGCAATTGGAGAGGCCTCTTCTCAACTTGGTGTTCTTCTAAGTTTTTCAGCCATCTCCTTGCACGACTTGCTTCATGCTATTGGTGATGGGTTTGAGTCCTAGGTTTGTTGATTTCTCCTATTAGGGCTCTCCTTTCTGCATGCATTTTGTGCTTTCAAATGTGGACTTTTGTTTGGACTTTGGTCCTTAGTTTTTTTTTCTTCTCTTGTTCCCTTGCTGGGTGTTTTTCCTTTATTTATTTATTTATTTGTCTATTTTGTTTGTGGTGTTGAGATCTCCCAGCTCACATGCTGTGTAGCCCTAGGGTTCAAACGGAGACCGACGTTCATCCAGGAAGTCGGAGTTACGGGACTATAATGCGGATGCGACAGAAAAGATTTCATCGTTGAGGTCTTCGTTTTCGTTTGCAAGACGGGAAGGAGCGACGGAGGAAGACGACGGTGCGAAGAAAGAAACACACAGACAGTCAGGGAGTACTCTGAAACCCTAATCGTTCCAGCAAGCGGGAGAGAGAGAGGGAGAGAGAGAGAGAGGGGTTGTGTTGAGAAGCGCGGGGAGGTCTAGAAGACTGAAGAGAGATAAACGGAGAGGGGAGTTTGTGAGACTTTAATTTTTGGGAATGGCTTTCGTGCTGGAGTTTGCGGAGAATTTGATCAGGAGGGCGATGGAAGATCCGGACGAAAGAGACGCCAAGTTCAGGAAGCATTTGCAGACAACCAAGGCGGAAGCTGAGAAGATTAAGCTTCATTGGGCGAATCCCGTGAAGCCCTTCGGGTACTGGAACTTGGACAGGAACAACCATAAGTTTCTAATGGATCTTACGCTCAGCCGTCTCCCGGGCCGGAGCAGCCCTTACGATGAGATTGCCTCCGCTTCTTCTTCTTCTTCTTCTTCTTCTTCAGTGCAACGCTGAGCTCCTCATATGGTGGTTCAGGTGACTCTCCTTAAGCCTGATTTCTTCCTTTTTCTCTCCTGGCTGGATTCTTTCTCCAACGTCATTCTTGGTTCCCAGACCCGATCTAGGGTTTCTGTCCCAACTCAAGTTCCCTCCTTTCTTTGGTATGGCTCATGCCTTTGCCTCGTGTAGTCAGACCTCTTATCTCTTTCCAGTACACGGAGCAGTAAACCACACATTAAATCTGATGGCTTTTATGCTTATTGGATTTTTTCACGGTTGTTTTTTCCTTTCTACAAGCTGGCAGAGTGCACAAGGTGCTCCTATTTATGAAAGCAGTAATTGATCATGGTTTTGTAACACAAGTCCTGGCACCTCATCCTGCTTGCTATACATGATGAAGATGACGGACTGATGCTCCTAAGGTTATGATCACACACATGTTACAATTGTATTGTTACCTTCTTCAAATTGTCATCAGGGATTTCTCTCTAGAATCTCATAGATATATGTATGTCATAGCCAAGTTCATGGTTCATTCTGACCTGTTGATTAGTGCTGTCTCTTGATTACTACCAAAGATCATGAGCTGAGTCATGAAACAGTTGCTTCCAGAAATGCACTAGAAACTCAGGATGTGGATTTTTGTATAACTGCACCACCCCATATCAACATTCGCCATCAGTTGGGTGGCAGCTAGTCTCTGCCATTTGTGATGATGGTGATGTTCTGATTCATTGTGAGTGCAGGCACAAGGTTATGAGTTATGACTGCACTCACTCTTCTTATGGTCATTTTGGTTTTGCTGGAACTGGTACAATGGTTACCTGTGAAGTGTCATTGTGGAGTTTTCTGTCTATTCTTATAGATTTACAATCTGCCCCAATCTCTCTATGCTCAATTTGCAATCAGATGCCTGGCATTTGCAATGCAACTCTATTTCATTTGTTGGTAACACTGAACTTTGATGGGTTTGTTTGAAAACTGTCATGGCAGGAAATCATACATTGAGAGAATTTTGATGGGTTTGTTTGAAAATTGTCATGGCAGGAAATTATATGTGGAGAGAATAGCATTACAACAACTTTTGTAGCAGAATGCTCATTAAGTAAAAAATTCATGGCATCATACAGTTCTCTTCTATGCATTGGACGAAAACAGAACCACTATCACGTATTGATGTTCACAAGGTGGTTTTCACTCTGTATTGCTAAATGATTTTGTGATTCTGTTAACTTTCCTATGAATCAAACTTTGTTCAATAAATGGATGCAAATTGAATGGGAAGATTTCGGATATGTACATTTTAAGTTGATTAAGGAAAGTTTATGAAGGTCATAAATGTAATGTTTGATAATGGAAAATTTGTAAAACCACAAAAGCATGCCATCTGTTAAGGGTTAGACCAGTTATAAACACACCTCCATTGCAATTCATAAGAACATCTAACAACTACTATTTTGGATAATCTTTCACTACTATTGACATGTTCAATATTTTGAGTATAGATGTTGAATTATCAAATGTTGGCTTGTACCAAATAAGAACTTTTTGATGTTGCACGGGTGATTATTAAAATTGATGCAATAATGAATTTTTAAATTTTGGAAACCTTCAATATCAGCTCACAAAGATATGAAGGCATTTTTTTGGCATGATTCATAGACTGGACAAGCAAATGGTGAAGAAGCTTAATATTAAATAAAAGGTCTATGTTAGGTAGCAATGGAAGATTTTAGGATGATTTCACAACAATATTTTGGGGTTTAGGGTTTAGGATTTATTCAATAAAATTGCAATATTCATGAGAATAACATCATGACAATTTTATGTCTAATCGACCTTTCAATTCAATTGATATCAAAGATATTTCAAATTGGATATTGAAAATGCATATATTAATAGATTTTTGAATGTCTTAAAATGATGTTAAATATCTTGGCTATTGTTGTCAAAGACTATCTTTTTGCCTATTAATTGCATTGTGCATTCAAAGGACATGATATGAAAATTACAATTATTATCATCTCATGTCCTTTGCCTTTATGAAACAAAAGCAGAAAACATATTTGCAAAATATCAAATATAAATTGCTTTATCAGACAAATTCCAGAGCATATTTTGTTATTGCCCCAAGCTAATGGATGCACATGTGTAGATTTTGGGTGCACCCATACAATTGATGGGTTGTTTTGAAGTCTACCCATCTACTTGTTAAGTTTCTTCTCAATGTTGGGTAACTGATTTAATCATATCTCTATCTCATTTTATTTTTTTTGGATTGTCACTTGCCTTTTTGTATCACAAGGTTTCATATCATTATTAAATGTAAAAAAAAAATTCATATAACTAATTTAAAAATCTTGTTAAAATGAGATTCTTCGAAAATTGATTTGAAAAATTATGCAAGAATTGATTAAAATAAAACATGTCTATATATATATATATATATATAATTTTATTTTTAAAAAATCCAAAGTCATTTAAATGTAAATCTAAGGTTAAATTTCACTTTTACGATCATTGTAAATTTTTTAAAATTTATGAACATTTTAATTTTTATTTATGATCATTTTTACATGAAAGGTTATATTTAACTTCACTTCAAAAAGAATTTTTCTAAATGTATGTGTGAATTAGTTTTTAAATTAAAAAATAAAATTATATATATATATATATATATATATATGATTTTTAAATTAAATATTTTTTTAAAACTATGGAATGTACTCCAATAATTAAATTAATTTTATAATTAAAATTTTATGATCATTTAGTTTCACTTGTATGAGACAAAGGGAAAATAAATGATAAAAAAAATGAAGGTTGATAATCAATTTTTATAAAGATAAATTTTTATATTCATTTGTATAAATTATGGGAATGTACTATAATACTTAAATAGACATTTTAATTTTAAGCTTCACTTCAAAAGGGAAGATTTCAAAAGGTATGTGAGAAAGAAGTAAAAATAATGATAAAGGAGGTGTAGATTTTGTGAAGGTATTTGAAAAATATTTGTAAAGGTTTTCACTTTTCATGTAAATGGGTAGGGAAGAGGAGTAAGGTAGCTAGGCTTGGAAAGAGGTAGTTATTTGAGCAGACAACATAGATATACATACATACATGATGTAAAGAATTATGTGGTGAATGACTTGAAACTATACACTCTAGATAAATTCAAAAAACAAATCATTTTAAATGGAAACATCCTACTTTCATTTCTATTCTACAAACAAATCTATGGCAAAAAATGCCTTTGGATTATCCAATCACAATAATTTGGAGCTTCAAAGTATATATGCAAACCCAAAACAATCAATCATGTTATTAAAAAAGAAGAAAAAAAATTCTGAACTTGCATTTAAAACAAGTACAACTCTTTATGATAACAAAAAAACCATGTATGGAAAAATTCACCAATGCTCAAATGAACATGAGCTTATTGAACAAATCATAAACCTCTATACTTTGCATTCAAATTATCAAGTATTTCCTAGTATGTATTAACATAGTTAATAGTTAAATGCACTAATATTATTTTTGGTTTGTCAACATTTTTTTCCTAATTTATATATATATATATATATATATATATATATATATATATATATATATATATATATATATATATATTTTGACATGATATTAAAAGTTATCCATAAAATAATCTTCACTTTAGGCCTCATTCCATTCACTCATCTTGCTATTTGACCTATCCATAAAAGTCCACAAAAATAAGGATCACTCCTCAAAACTAAAGATGAACAACCCCATGGTTTCTATTCTACTCACATTCTCATCTACCTAGGTTATTGCCACATATATTAAGGGGCTAAGTAGGTTAAGACCTACCAAGGAGCTACATACCTATGGAGCTACTAAAGGACTACCCATGTTAAGGCCTACCTAAGGCCTACCTAGGGACTATCTAAGATAAGGACTACCAAAAGTTTACATAGGGACTAGTTAAGGTGTTATATAGGAGCTACTTAAAGACCCACCTACATTCTAAAGTGTGCTGACTTGGGCTATTTAAAAGGCTATGAGTCAATGTTAGTTATGTCCCTATGTAACCCCCTATATAGGCTCTTTCTAAACCCCCTATTGCACTATGAATCAGCTTTAAGTAACCTTAGGTTGTCCCCTAAATAACCCCTAGTAGGTATCGCTTAATAAAAAATATCCCTAGCTAGCCCCACAAATAGATTTTAACATGTCCCTATGTAGCTCTCTATGTAGCCCCTTCTTGCACTATGAATTAGCCTTAAGTAGCCTTTTGAATAATTCCAAGGTATTCTTTAACCTTAAAATTTCTAATTAACCTCACAAGTAGACTTTACATAGCATTTAAATAGCCTTTAAGTATCCCACAACCTAGGTAGGCCCTTAGGTAAACACTAGACACAAAAAATATATAAAAAGACGAAAAAAAAAAACTCAAGCCATCTTGGGTTGAGGAATAAAATTTGAGTTTCCTCTTCTATTATTTCCCTTTAGCACAATT
>Ga0209611_10009823_pt1 | contig 14327 bp, 12 predicted proteins | sample S1TSphgellanicum_3_FD_187693 | JGI IMG/M metagenome (GOLD analysis project Ga0209611, IMG submission 187693) | Host-associated microbial communities from peat moss isolated from Minnesota, USA - S1T2_Fc - Sphagnum magellanicum MG (SPAdes) (version 2) | ecosystem: Host-associated > Plants > Peat... | reverse complement strand
AAACATTTCATTATATATATATATATATATTTCAAGACATATGATATTTAATAACATTTTTTTTTGTGGTTTAAATTTGGTGCAATTTGGCATAAGTTTACTAGTCATATTAGGGCATGTTACCCAGTGTATTTTTTTCCTTGGTTCTTCGAGGGGTGTTTTGCAAAAATGGAATTCACACACACCTGCCCAGTTGGTTAGTTGGCTGGTATCCCGGGCGGAAAAAAAATAAAAATAAAAATCAAAGCAAGTCTTTATGCTGGGTAAAGCCTATTTCCAGACTTGATGAGTCATAACCCTAAGTCTAGAGCAAACTTTGATTATCTTTTGCTAGCTGTTGGCTAACCAAGTAATTGTAGAATAAATAACTCCCTCTCTTAGCTTTAGGCCGAGCCAATATAGTCTTTTGTGAGGTGAATTAGGGTTTGCTTTTTTCTTCCAACTCTGATGATCTTCCTTGACTTCTTTTGTCTCTTTTGCTTCTTTCTTTCTAGATGTCACAAAAAGCCGGGGATCAAGGGGATCATGTTTTTTCTATAAAGTTTAAGAGAGAGAGAGAGGAAGGAAGGAAGGAAGGGAGAGAGGGATGGAGGGAGGGAGAGAGAGAGACAGAGAGACAGAGAGAGAAAGAAAGGGGATTGATTGCAAACAAAAATGAGCCACAACTTTATTGGGGAGGAAATCCATGTCTGCCAATCCTATGGATTTTTGCTCAAGTCTCCACACAAAATTTGAATGGTGAGCTCTTGGAATAGGCCCACCATCTCTCCATTTAACTTCTTGTCTTCTCTTTTTTCACGTGATTAAAGGTCAGGCTTGTAGATTGCTTTGCCACGTTGGCTTTGGCATGCAAGCATGCATGCATGCATTCCCCATTTGCAAACTCCTTTCTTCTCTAAGGGTCAGGTTAATATTAATATAAATAAATAAATAAATTTCAAAAAAATTAAAAAAATTAAAAATTTTAAAGAATTTCAGAAAATTCAAAATTTAATATTAATTAAAATTTTTGTGATGTAGCTGAAGTGGTGGTCCATAAGATGATTTAATGAGATTTGGCTACATACTAGACATGAAAGTAGAAAAAAAAAAACCTGAATCCTTCTATATTGTTGGCTACCTACTGGAACTTATCAAAAAAATCTGATGATTTCATGATGAAATCTGGCGAATTTGAAGGTGGAAATTATATTTTTCAGGTTGACATTTGGTGACATTTCGCCAAAAAAGAGAGAAGAAAGAACTGCTACTGCTAAGAGTGCTTTTTTATTAGGGTGTTTACAGGCCTCCGGGCAAAACTAGACTAGAGGTGCCTCCTCTTGGTGACATTTCTTGTCCTTCAAAAGCCATTAAACTTACTGGAACTAGAAATATTTTCTGCCCAGAGTCTAATGACATTTTGCCAATTTGTATGCCATTCATTACAATGCTCAAAAGAAAAACCAGAAAATTTTCAAAGTCTAGTAACTCTCTTCACCATAAATTTTAAATGAGGGATGCTCAACATAGTTTCAAGCAAAAGCTTCCTTTGGGCACCATGATTCCAAACCTAGTGTTTTTGAGAGGAGAAATGATCTTGGCACTATGGTGACATGGTGGTCTTAAAGATGGGTGTAGCTGATATTTTATCAGAATTTACAAAGTAAGTTATATTCTATGGGAGCCAAAGCTAATGTGAAGTAGAAGCCCCCTAAAAGTGCCCAATTTCCCATGTTATCGAACACAATACACAAATCAAAGAGTACCAAAAAGAAGAAGAAGAAAGGTGGTTTCCAAAAGTTCTGGACTCAAAATCTAAGCAAACATCACCAAAAAAAAGAATCAGACCTTCACGTCCACTAAGCAACACAATGATGTGAAGAGTTCTACTAAGGGGTGGAGATGAGCAATTGGCGATCAAGGTTATTCAACCTACTCGCCGCTATTTATCTCATTTTTGCATATCATCCCAGTTTCCATCCACGAATAATCTTCATTTTTGTGAATTGATTAACAATGAACTGGAAATTCTAACTCATACATGGTCTATTAATTTTACATACCTTAAACCCACCACCACATGCATAGCCTAAACCTTTGGGGAACATTGTACTAAAATGATCTCTGTGCCTGGCCCAACACCAATGACTAAAGAATTTGCTAAATTTGTTTTACTAAGAGCAATCCAGTACATGACCCTACACATTAAAATTGGATGAAGAAAAGTCAAAACATGCTGGTTTGGCTCATGAAAATGGTTTTGGCCTAACATAATTTCCACAATTTGCTAAGGCTCGTAGAAGGCCCAAGGAAGCTGTGCACCTGCTATAGAAGAGTGTAATAAATATGATGTGACTCCTGCTCCCTGTTTTTAATTGGCCGCTCATAATTGGTCCAGATGGTTTGCTATTAGTAGTCTCTCACCTATTTACAGTTTCAGTATTATGGATGGGGTTGCAAAAAAAGAAATAACTAAACTTGGATGTGAGAAATATGTTTGCAGGGTCGCATACTGAGGATTGCTAGGGATGCTGCTATAAGACCATATGTTTCAGTAATGCTTTCTCAAGTGGTATCCTAGAAAGGATTAACCCTAAATTTTGAATCCTAAACCTTGGAGAGGATGTCGTGAATAGTAGTGAGGAACCTTAAGTTCTCACTTAGAAAAAAGGGTTAGGTAGTCTAAGTTAAGTGCTGAAGTAGTCTTAAGTAAAATATATGCTTTTTCTAGTACTTTGTCATTAAAATAAGCATTATTGTCTTGTTGCCAAGACTCAAAACTTTAGACATGCACTTACGCCAAAAGAGCACTTCAATGCTAAGCCACTACTCTTGACTTTGGCAAAAGTGTAAGGAAGTACACATGCTTGCCTCGGTTTACTTAAACTTCTAGATGACAACTTTTTTTGAACCCATCTTATGTTGAGAAAGTTCATAAGGTTTGCAATTTTTAATTTTTGATTAAAAAAACAGATTTGTCAATTAAGCAAATTTGATCTTGCATACTCAAGATTCAGCTCTAAATAATTTAAGTGGCAAAATTAGAAGTTAATGTTCCATTAATTTGATAGTCATAGCTTGCAAAGCTGTGTGAAAAAAAGGAATCCTTGAAGGACTCAAGGATGTTGGGTTGTTCCATCACTTGTTTGAAGATCATGATTCATTCCCAAAACCCTAAATCTTGATATTGTTGGCATCATGTGTTTCCAACATTAACAATATATTAACACCTGTTACAGCTTTGTGAACATGATGGAACGAATGTATGAGAGGAGGTCTTGGGGATGCATTACTTAAAAGCTTTAGAATTTGTAGATAATAAGCTTCAAAACTAGGATGCAATGGAAACTCATCCCCTTCTTTCCAAACCTTGAAGGAAAAGTATCTCCTGAGTTTAGTATTTAAACATTTGTTTTACTTTCACATCAATGTTCTATTCTCATATTTTTGTTCATGAATGACCCATGTTTGCTCCCAAAAGTACAAGATCCTAAAAGGAACAACAACATGCATTTGGTAAGCTCTAGGTGTCAACCTTTCAGCTTGCAAAGTGGGTAAGATTAATACTATGTTGTTTCAAACTTGCAAAGAATGGAAACCTATCTTCCATAAGTAATGGATTTCCTCCCAAAGAAAAAGTTTATTTTGGAAAATTCAAAAGTTCACAATGATTTTTACTTTCTTTGGGACTGAAAGGCTCAAACGTTTGGGGATTAAAAAACAAAAAAAGAGGGCTAAAAATCACAGAGTTATTTGTGTCATTCTAATGGCCAAATTTTCAAATGACCACATTTTCTTTATTGGGTTAGTATACAATAGAGAAAGATATTTTGGTAAGAATCCATTGATTGAATACAATAAGACTAGTACAAATGAAGCCTTTTTCTTTTTAGAAAGGTGAAAGTGGGGTAAAAGTGGGGTAGGGAGAGAGAGAGAGGAACTTAAAGATTTTTTTGGCTTTGAGGGTTATGTTCTCCCAAATGATCCCAATAGTGAACATGACGGTGTCCCCAATTTTACCTATGCATTAACTGGAGAACATCACTGGCGGTTAAGCATTTGTGTTTGTGTTCACATTCCCCTCTAAGAGATGCCAATGTACGTTAGGGTTCCCCAAGAGTGTGTAAGTAATTGGCCAGAGAACAAGCACCTACACTCAGACCTTCACCTTCTTGAGTAAGGCCTCTTATGGTGCATTCACACTCAATGTTAAGTCAGTGTTAAATGAAAATCTAGGTGGATCCTAGGTGGCATCCAATGTTAAATGGGCCATAGCTCAATGTTAAGTGAATGTTTAGCTTAACATAAAATTTTCATGGCAACTAGGTTTAAGTCCTAAATGGCTAGCATGGTGCTAGGGGACTCGACCTTAGAATCCTTAACACCAAGTGTGAAGAATGCATGTTTAGAGGATATATTAAACCTGGTAAATATTAAATTTGGACTTGGAGATCCTCATGGCATCTAGTAAGGACAGGAGTATGTCTATCTATGAAGCAAGGTAGTTTGTTTTGTTTTGTCATGTCGAGATTCTCTCAAACCATGGCGCTTGGTGCCAGGCTCTTGGTAGCTTTGATGAGTAGGGGTGCATCAACTGGGTTTGAGACTGTTTGGAGCTGTGATGTGGAAGCTATTAAATGTTGAACAATTTTCTCAATGAAAATTACAGAAAATCAAAACTGAAAAATGTGTTGGAATTGGGGGTGTTGTTGGAAAGCCCTCGACAAATCAGATTTTATAGATTTTATTTCATAATATTCAGACCTAAGGTGTGGAAGATATTGAATTTTTAGTGGATTTTGTTGCTGAAAACTCAAAAAAAGTTGAAAAATTGGGTTTGGAAGGAAAAATCGATTGAGCTGTCAATGTGTTCACACTGGGTCCAATGGCACAGGGTTACACTAGTTTACCTAAAGTTTAGAAGCAACTCAACAAGGGATGTGTCACACCATGGCCTTGCCATTTGCATTAAAAAGTATCTTAAGGCAAAAGAAGAATTATGGAAATTCAAATATTTCACCATGCAAAAATATAATCTTCAAAAAAAATCCTCTATAGAAACCAAAATCCTTCAAGAAAATATTATAACTCCATAACTAATCTCAAGTTTCAACACAACCCAAAATACCCTCATTCAAAAATCCTCATATAAAAATAGACCTATTATTACCTAGGGGCCAAAATCCCTTAAAGCTACCATAATCTATAATGAATCTAAACACACTATCCTTGCCTTGGTGTATTATTTATGTCTTTTACCATGGTAGTACCGGTGTAGGTGCCGGTTCACCTAAGCCTAAGCTATCCAAGTGCTACTAAATTATCCACCGTGAAGGACTTCCTTTAGGCCTAGCCTAGTTTAAAAGTTCTCTACAGCCTCTCAAAAAAGAAGAAAGAGAAGGCATCAAAGGGACTTTGTGAGCATTTTTGTAGTTAGTTGCATAAGAACATAAGGAGCTAGCTACCTAGAGGGGGGATATTTGCTTTGCATGTTGTATATCTTTCCAACACCAGTCAGCAGTGGCTATGGAAATGAAGGGGGGGCCCAGCAGGACCTCCCCTATTTTGTCCATACCTTGATTGTTTTGGTGTGTCTTTTGGTGTGTCTAATAGTTCTACTACTTTTTGAAGGCTTTTTTCCTTACTTGGGGACATATGTTGGTTCCACTTTGGGTTTTGAAAGTTCCACTTTGGGGTCTGCAAGTTCCACTTTGGGTTCTGAGAGTTCCACTTTGGGGTCTGCAAGTTCCACTTTGGGTTCTGAAAGTTCCACTTGTGTTGTGAATAGCCTAGATGATGTGGGAATGGGCCATTATGCTCTGGAACAGGCCATGGCAACGCTCCATCACGTAACGGAATGGGGCCTCACCCTACTGGGCTTGACACATTCCTATGAATTGGGCTCATTCTAACCCTACTGACCAATGCATTCCTACATAACAGGCACATTCTATAGTAACTTAAAGTTAAGTGGGGTTATTACGCCCGTTTTTTCAGCCTTGTTTAATATGGCTTAATTGGCTTGGTTTGCCTTGCCAACTATGCAGGCGGTCATTTCCGCTGCACTCATTCCACACTCCCCAGACCTTTTCTGTGCTCCCCACTGCATTCCAAACAGTGGGGGCACCTACCTGCCATTTTATGGCAGAGAGCGAGTTGTTGAAGGCAGATTCTGGTTCCCGGCGTGTCTAGAGGCGAGGCCAGTGACTTGCGGCTGGGAATTGGAATCCACCCTGGGCAGCTCGCTCTCTCTAGCATGTTAAAAGCCAGAAGGGGACATCTATTCCATCTTCCTTGCTTGCGCGGAATTAGCAGTGCCCACTGAATTCCGTAAAAAGTGTCCATTTTATGCACAAGGTTACGCCGCAGTGTGCCAGTCCCAAAATAAAGGGTCCATGAACAAGATGGTAGCCAAGTCCGGCCTTACATTTTGGGACATTATGTCCTACACTCATGGGACTTTACCCATTGTAATGCATGACGCAATGATTATTGTAAACCTAAACATATGTAGATCATGAGACATAAGGATTGGGAGGGTTCTTACACCTAGTCATAATTAATGTTGAGTGGGAGAGATCTTACGCCTACAAGTAGGTGTAAGATCCGCTCTAATCCTAAAGAGTAAAATGAAATATTCCTCTTCTTATTTCATGGATTCAAGGTGCCATCCAATACATTACAAACTTTCTTCAATTGCTTTGTGTATGTACATTAAATATAAAAACATAGAAATAAATAAATAAATATTGATAATACTCTATGTATTGAAGTCTGTTCCGGTTGATTCCACAGGTTTCGTGTAGTACCTGGGCTTATGGGTCCCATTTTACAGGCAGGATGCTAAACACTCCCTTACGAGCTTTGCAGGTGTCAGTGTGCGGTCCTACGTGAAACCCCCGCATGGTTCCATTTTCCAGTACTTCGTAAGCAATGGCCAGGACCCTGGGTAGGACCCTGGGATCTCTCCCCTTCCCATGAGCACTGTTGTTATGGATATGTGCAAAACTGACAATGCCCAATTTTATTACCAAAAAGAAAACAAAAGGCGAGGGGGGGGGGGTGGTTCGGAACTCTGCAAGCCACATAAAAGATTTGACCCACGTGACTCAGGGCTCCCCCGCTCCACGGCCACCAGGCCACAACTGATTTCCCGGGCAGCGGGCAGGGGTACTGAATCAACCACGCTTGCAGCGTGAATGTGAGAGTAATCAGTAACTGCTGTGAAATCGCCCAAAAGTGCACCTTTTTGGTAAAATTTCCAGGTCTCAATTGAAACTGAGTGCGGCTTTTCCTTTTGGTACATTTTCAGGTCCCAATTAAAACTGACTGTGGCTTTTCCTTTTGATAAATTTCCAGGTCGCAATTATAACTGACTACGGCTCAACCTTTTGGTAAATTTCCAGGTCTGAATTAAACTGACTACGACTCAATCCTTTGGTAAATTTTCAGGTCTCAATTAAAACTGAGACCTTTTGATAAATTTCCAGGTCTCGATTAAAACTGCAGCTGTCTCCTTTCCGTAAATTTTCAGGTCCCAAACTGCGACTTTTCTTTGTAGAGTCATTATTAGGTAGAGGGAAAGATAGGGGTACCCGAGGTGACCAACTAACCACGTGTCGAGATTCGAAATGTCAACTGACATCCTAATCGACGAATGACTACTACACAACGAACTCCAAAATCCAGGTGCCAAAAACGCTGCCTGACCGACCTTCCCTCCCTCCCTCCCTCCTTCCCTCCTTCTCCGGAACGCTTTCGGATTTAACTTCCCCTTTTCGCCGTAGTGCGTGGATAGGTCTAAAGGCTGATCTGCACGTGGGCGGTTCCACGCGTCTGCGTGTGAGTCGTTAGTCCCTGCGCAAAGCAGGTCTCGTGGGTAGCAGGTTTGCGTGCGTGGCGATTTGTGGTCGTCTCTCTCCTTTCTTCTTCCTCTTCGTCGTCGTTTGTTTGTTTTGCTCTCTAGTGTATGTTGTGTTGCCTGAGCGCTTTTTCTCTGCCCGCCGCCCGCCCACTCGCTCGCCCTCTCTCTCTCTCTCTCTCTCTCTCTCTTCTGGCGATGTCGCGCACAACAAGAGCATTGCAATTCTCCCTGCTATACGCTGCAATGTGTCCGCTTGGCGTTTCTCCCGGTGTTAGTACACTTGCTTTCCTTCAAATTCCTTGAATAATTTCGGTATTTTTTCGCTTCTTTTCGAGCTTTCAATTTCCACGATTTGTTCTTCTTCTTTGGAGTTGTGTCGTCGTCGTCGGTACGCTGTGGAGTTTGTTTTCCCCTTTCTTTCTTTCTTTCTTCTTTGTCGGGGGTGAAGAATCTCGAGAGTGGAATATACACGAAGCATTGACTTCAGCTCTGGACGACGTCATCGGAATCGTCGTGTTCTTGCGCTGAGAGGCCGCGGAAGTATTGGTATTATTGCTACTTTCGTTGCAGAAACGGAGCGGAATCGCCGTGTACCTCATTCTTGTTGTTGCTGTTCGTTGCATTGTTGGTGAAGATTTCGACACAGGCGAACGAACCACGTTTTGTTTCTTTGGGGTTCGCCTCTTCGTACATCGTTGTTTGTTTACGGCGATGATGTATTGATCATCTATTTGTTGCGAGGGCATAATATCGGCGGCGGCTCCTTATATCTCTTGGCGAGTAAAACTGGAGAGCCTTCGAAGCGATCGTGTTTTCTCTCCAAGTACTTACTTGTTGTGCAACTTGGATTTTCAAAGAGTTTGAAGGACTTGCAGAAGAAATCCAATCTTGATGTGTGTACGCCGTGCCGCCGCCATCGTCTCTCAAGCAAGCACTCTTCCACTTTGATGTCGAAGCTTAGAAAGTGGCTAATGAAGGAGGAACGATCACCCGGAACTCCTGTGAATGTACTAGACCCTGCCATCAAGCTTTTCGGTACTACCATTGGAGTTACCGGAGGAGGAGTCAGTAGTAGTGCGGATGCTGCTGATGCCGGCGAAGTGATCACGGGCAGCAGTCCTACGATCTCTCGGCAGGAATCTCCACAGTGCAGTCAGGTTGGTCGTCTCTCCTTCCCTCCCTCTCCGCTGTCTTTGGTTTCGTTTTGCTCCGTTTCCCCTGTTGTTGCCACTGACAAGCGATGCGAGATCCATACCCCATAATGGCGCATATGTACATACATCATCATGTTCCGCGGAGATCGTAATTCCGTAATTCTTGTTTGGAATGGGGAACGAGTTCCGAGATGCCTAGAGATCAGAAGAGAGGGAAAATGAATCTCAAAGAATTTTTTTGGTCATTCTGTGCTTTGTTCAGGAAAGCAGGGATGCAGGGGGGGAGGCAGAGGATGCAGCAGAAGAGGCAGGAGAGGAAGAAGAAATGGTGCAAAATAATACGCAGGATCATTGTACATCGGCAGGATCCAGAGCAGTGGATGAACTTGGGAGCTCATTAGGTAACAATAGAGCAACAGCAGAGGAGGAGAAGTCATTGAAGTATGGCAAACGGGACAGTGATTCAACAGTGACGGCAGTCACAGGAACTGAAACCGTAGCTCTTGCAGCTGAGGAGATCAGCGAAGGGATCAGCATGGAGCTCAAGGAGGAAGGCTCAGGTCAAGAAATTGTGCCCCAAGGGAAGAGTCCTCTGAAGAAGCCGGATAAGCTAGCCCCATGTCCACGATGTGAGAGCGTGGATACAAAGTTTTGCTACTACAACAACTACAATGTCAATCAGCCTCGCCACTTTTGCAAAAACTGCCAGAGGTACTGGACGGCTGGAGGCACGCTGCGGAATGTTCCTGTAGGAGCAGGTCGAAGGAAGAACAAACATGTAGGATTACAGGCTCGCCATGTGGCAGTAGCAGATGGGTCAGTTGTATCCATGGTGCGACCTGACTCCCGGGAGACTGCACAGCAGTTACTACCCTCCCCTGGGTCAAGAGTATCCACTGTGAAGCATCCTCAGATCCCTGGCCATTGTCCTACACTTCCAGATTCTTGTTCTGGCGGTAGCAATATCACATCATTCTGTCAAGACAGTCGTCCTTCGGAAGGTGCAGTGTTTTTGAGGCATGCAACAGGGACAATGCCTCCACAGCCATATCCTAGCAGCAATCCTTATGTTGCTTCAGGTCTGTGTTGTGTGAACCAACAAAGCCCTTGACAGTATTTGTTGTTTAAAGATGGCTTGGCAGTATGACCTTTGCATCAAGTGTCTTCTGTTTGCAAGCATGGATGTGTTGACTTGTGTGTCCATTCCTACTTATGGGCAACTGGTTGTCTTTGATGTGTTTCCCAGAGTTGGGCTTTGTTGATTCTCTTGATTTCTCAAATAGTTGGTCTTGTCTTCTTTCAGTAAGATATTATGGTTTTCAGTGGATAGTTGCTAGAGTTTGAAACTGGTTACCCATGGACTTTTTTTTTTGGTTTCACACACAGTGAGAACTAAACAAAGCATTCGCTTGTTTGCAAACAGGTGGTGAGATCAGCCTGATGGGAGGCTTTCCGGCATCAGGTAAAGTTCACCAGAAACCAGCTGTGGATGGATCACAAAATGGTGGCACTGGTGGCACTGGTCACACTACTCAGCAACCTTCTGATGTGGATAAGAAGCAAGTTGTCAACAACTGTGCCAGTTCTCTATCAGAATCAGTTTCAACTGCTACCAAGGAAGCTGCCAGCACTGGAGGTTCCATGTTGGTATATCCTAATCTTCAACCTGATGTTGGAGGATTATACCCTAAACTGCCAGGTCAGGATGCTGGTGACTTGCCTGCTGGTGGCACAGGAGGTCCCTTTGGCTTCTACAATGGGGCTTGGCCTTATGGATTTAATGTCGGGTGGAATGGGGCAGTGCCTGCTGTAAGCCCTGGGGTTGTTGGATCTGGGCAGGTATTACCAGGCAATGGATTGGCAACCTGGAGTCCACCTCCCAATGGTGTTTGGACTGGAGCAGGAGTTATTCCATGGGCATCCCCCATACCAGGGATGCCTGCTCTTCCTTGGATTGTACCTCCTGGCTGGGGAGGAGGTTGGACTGTGCCCATGCCATGGGCTGCAGCTGCTGCTCAGGCTGCTGCCTCAACAGCCAATGGTAGTGTGCTGCCTAGTACAACAATGCCAGTGTTGGGCAAGCACTCAAGAGAAAGGCCTGAGGGTAGGAGAGTTGATGGGGCTCTCTGGGCTCCAAAGACTTTGAGGATAGATGATCCCAAAGATGCAGCAAGAAGCTCTGTGTGGAATGCTCTTGGTATGGCAAACCCACCAGAGTCTGTACTGTCGGGGAGTAAGTTCAAAGCATTCCAACTGAAAGCAGAGACAAAAGTGAGGGCAGAAAGTCAGCCACAACAAGTGAAGCAAAGCACTGGCCAGCAGCTGTAGGCAGGATCATAGGGCCTCAGTAGGAGAGCTATCTACAGAAGTTTCAGTGGATGGTTTCTTGTAGATGCCTCCCATTACCATTTTACATTAGTGAGAGCACAGGCACCACATGTCTCATTCTGAGTGGCAGGCATAGCTGCTACGAGGTATATCCTGTTTTCTCCCTTCCACAGTTTCTGGTTTTGTTAGTTTCTTTTGTTGTTTGATATCACCACTACCACTTTGTTGACAGCACCATTAGCTTTGTGGATGTAGAGTATTACACAATGTTTACTATTCTAAGCTTTGCTATCACTCTCTCTTCCTTCATGAGCCACCTTCATGTTTCAAACCTGCGGGCTGAATCTAAGAAAAGGACAGAGTTAGAACATTTCTTCCAACAAACAGGGGACAGGAAAAGAGGAACAGAGTAGGCATGCAGGTTATTTGCCTTGAGCTTATGTTCCTGTATATAAATCTTCTGATAAACATTCATTTTCATCTTGACTTTAGTTTTCTGCCTGTCTAGGGGATTATGATGCCACTAGATAATATTTGTATGAATTGTCTGAGTGGAAATCTTTCATCTTCTAGCCAAATCTGCAGAAAACTTGGAGCCTGGTTTGTATCCTTCTCTTAGTGGCACAAAACTGTGGTGGTGCTGACCACCTGTGCTAAAAAATGTGTTGAGGATGTTATCTTGAAGGATGTGAACCAAGTTGTATACACATCCCGACATCAAAGAAAATTCTTCTCATGACAATGTATGGCAACCCCATGGTCTGAGGAGATTGACCAAGCAAAAGCTTGTTGAGTAATTTGATTACACCAGAAAACAACATGCATCCGATTTTGATATCTATAATGCCTGCAAATGGGGCCAACATGATTTGAAGCAGCAAAGGGTAATAATAGCTCAACATGAAACATGTTCTTAAGGTCCTCCACATCGAGAAATCATTTTCATTATCATGTAACTTAAAACTTGCAATAGTTAGATCTTCACTTCAGGTGTTTATGAACTAGCAATCTTCACCTAAACTCACTATTAGTTCTAGGTCAAGTGTTGGGTATAGGGTTGGTGGAATGCAATTACATGCAACTACATTCAAACCCCATTGGAAAAATGCACAATGTTTCATAACTTTATTATTGTTTCTATTAATAAATAAGTATTATTATTATTAACTCTAGATTTAACAATAGGTAGTAGAATTGTGCAACCAAGGCATGTTCTTTAGTTCAGGACGATTGAAATAAAGGTGTAAGAGTTTAAAGTGATAAGAACAAAATGACATTCATTCCTTGATCATTTCGTCTACTCAAAAATACAAAGGAGGTGATTAATCCAAATTGTAGTCAAAACTAGATCATGGATTACCATAGACTCAGTTGGATTCACATTGGGCTCAACATATTTAAGATTCTATGAAGGGCACAACGACTCTTTGTCTAGTTCTATAATATCGGTGGTTTTGTCGTCCTTGGCTGGTCGTCCTTCTCATCCGTCGTCCTTTCCATCCATCCCTCCGTCCCGTCTGTCATCCGTCCCCTCATCCGTCCGTGGGGAAGGTAGAAAATGCTTTGGGGTTTTGGACATGGCCATAGCTGGATACGGTACTGGAGCTCCTGCAGCAGCAGCTGGTGGTGGATATGGTGCCCGAGGAGCTCCTGGAGCCGGGGGATATGGTGCCGGAGGAGGTACGGGAGCCGAGGGTTGTGGTGCGAGAGGAGGTCCTGGAGCCGGGGGTTGTGGTGCGGGAGGAGGTCCTGGAGCCGGTGGCTATGGCACGGGGACGGGAGGCACCAGTTCTATAATTTCCATGACTTTTTCATTGCCAAAGTCTGCAACCTGCAAGAAAAAAAAAGGAAGCCTGAGTTGTCCTAAGTAAGTAAGTAAGTACCTCATTCTTTTTCAATGTGCAAACAGCTATTTTTATGGACACTAATAGAGATATCCGTAAAAGTCACCCTGTCTTCGCCCTGTCTTTGGGCCTCCTTTCAACCCCTAACCCCTCTTTTAGTGGTGGTAGTAATCCGCAAAGTAAGGAAATTTTATTAAATCTCAGGATGAAATGCTGAAACTCGGTACGAAATGCTGCATCTCAGCATTTAAATGCACAAGGTTCGAGAGTAATTATAGTAGCTGTAAAGGTAGGCGCAGTGAAAATCTATGTAACAACAGTGGAGGCGCTCAGGGGAAAAAGAAAGACAAGGTGAAACTCAGGAAACCATCAAAATTTCCTGAGTTTCAACCCCCCTTGAATGCCAATGTACTTTTTTGCATGTTTTTTTTTAATCTCACCCTGTGTATGACCAAACTCAGGGAAGGAAGGGTGGGGGCTTTTGGATGGAACCAACCCAACAACTGGAAAACAGTATTGGTGATGCTTGCAAATTTTCATAGAGCATTAAAACTGAAAACCCATCACTTAAACAAAGTAATGATGTGGAATTAGACTCTGGGGGTTCTTGAACATAATTTGTTAATTTGCCCCCTTCGAAGTTGGCAGCTTTTTTTTCTTCTTCAAGTCTGACTGATTTCCGACTTTGATTATCAGGTTTGCAAATTTCGAGTTAGCATAAAAAAGGGTTTTACAAATTTGGAAATTGCATCCAGTTTTTCTATTTTTTTTTTCAGTGTTGGGTCTTCTTCAGATCCGTCCGTGAGAAATTAAGGAAGTAAGTAAGGCTCTTCTTGAGGTGGCTATTTTTATTTTGTTCTGTTGTTGTTGTGGGTTTGCAGAGATCTGAAATTTCGGAATTCGAAGTTGGCAGCTTCTTCTTCTTCTTCAAGTCTGGCTGATTTTCGACTTTGATCATCAGGTTTGCAAATTTCAAGTTATTTCGAGTTATTAGTTATTAACAGGTTTTTGTGTTGTTACCATCTATGCGTGTTGTGTTTCTTTTTTTTTATATAAATTTTTTTAAGCCACCCTTTCGGTTTGTTCATTTTTCTGAATTTACAGAGCATTTGATTTCTGTGTTTTGGGATTGTTGTTCACATTTTTTGTGTTTGTGTG
>Ga0209611_10009822_pt1 | contig 14328 bp, 9 predicted proteins | sample S1TSphgellanicum_3_FD_187693 | JGI IMG/M metagenome (GOLD analysis project Ga0209611, IMG submission 187693) | Host-associated microbial communities from peat moss isolated from Minnesota, USA - S1T2_Fc - Sphagnum magellanicum MG (SPAdes) (version 2) | ecosystem: Host-associated > Plants > Peat... | reverse complement strand
GAAAAGAAAAAGAAAAAGGAGGGAGTTTACCTCTTGTCAAACAAAAGAAAAAAAAAACCACAAAGAAAAAAAGATCATAGAGAAAAAAATAAAATGTAGAGAAGGTAATCTTTTCTCCCTTCTGCATTTGGGATGAAGCATTCCTCTTGCTTTTTCCTCTCCAAATTCCTTCAACGTTGAGCTCTCCACCTTCCTCAAGCCTTGTGTCGACATCTCCTCGAAACTCTATGCTACTCAAGTTCATGAGCTCTTCTAAGCTTTGGAGATGGAGTGAGCAGGAAATGAGGTGAGGGAGGTAGGAGGGCGGAGGTAGGTAGGAGGGAGGGAAGTAGGTAGGAGGGGAAAATTTTGGGGCAAAAAAGGGGGCTCAAAAATCCTTGGACAAGGCAAGAGGATGTGTTTTTGGTTCATCCCCAAAACGGCTTGAATGGCCTCATCCTGAACTGGTGCATTGGTGGCTGTTATTTCACTCCAGCCCCGAGACAATGGCACAAAAATACAAACAACTCCGCTGTGTCACCAATAAGACACAATAAACCTTCTCACACCAATACTAGGGACAAAAACAACTTTCAAAGATGAAAACAATGCCTCTCCAAAAGAAAAGGAAAATGATGCCAACCCTGAAAGATGTAGAAAAAGAAGGTAGGAACTTCAGGTCCCAAGATCTCAAATACAGACAAGCAATGGCCTCAACAGAGGCTGAGCTTTTTTGCAGATACCATAAGTTGCGTCCTTAAAAAACAAATGAGGGTCACAAGTTCGTCACAAGTTCTTCTCAGAGTGGGAGTCAACATTTCTTTTGAAAACCCAAAAAATAACAGTGGTTTGCGTATATTTACAAAGAGTTCCAATTTTTTTGCACCTACATCAGTAGGCCATGTAAAACAGTTTCCATTCTAAGAGTGTCTAAAATGTGAGTATTTATTTTGGGTGGTGGACCAATTAAAGAGGTCAACCACTAAAAGGACCCCCCCCCCCCCACAAGTGATTAATAGCAGTCACACTAATTAGACCCACTAATTATTCTATCTAACTTGTTGCATACAAGCCGGTAATTTTCCACGAACACAACCCTAAACTTAAAAAAATGTCATCACGTCATCCCTCCTTAGTGTTTTCCTTTTTGAACCACTAGGCAACACAGACTTTAACATACTGGTGGTTTAGTAGTTGTGAAGGCGGACGAAAACACTGGCTCGAGAGGCGAGGCGGCCACGTTGCTTGTTACTTGAGATCCTAAACGAAATGTTGAAACGGAGTGCTTGACGAGCTTCTAGAATATTTTTAGGGTTTGCATCGCAGTTGCGCCTGGCCACGAAGAAGCAAGGGCGCGTATGCTTCCCAGACAAAGAGCAATTAGAACGTGTAGTTTCAGCTATGCTTTGTTTGAGTGCTGGAGCAGGCGTGGTTTTGCTGTCTTTGCGGCGTGCATTTTGAACAATGAGGCTCGATTCCATCTACGTTGAGCGGTGGCAACCGTGTGGCACACTAACGCGTGAATGTCTTGATGAGTACGATTTGAGCTGGCAGGGCGCTTCATCGGTAGAATGACATACTTAAATCTCTTTCAAGCCTGAAGGCTTTAACCAATTGTTACTATGGCGGTGTAGGGTGCGGAGAAATGAGTGCGAGTCAAAAGGAGAAAGGGATGATGCCATTTTGCGATGAACGATTCGGTGGATCTTCATCAAAGCAGTCCTCTGCTTCAACCTCTCATTTGCCGTCTGCTCAGTACCATCCCTTTCGGAAATGCCATGTGTATGTCTCACCTTCAGCTATCTGTTCTGACCTGAACAATCAATGCCTGTCCGCAGTTTGTGCTTTTGATGTCCCATTGTCCAGCATTCTTTAACCGGCAAAATCCTTCTTTGTGTTGTTTTGGGTTTGCGGATAAAGGAGTTGGTGTCTTCTGGGAAGTTGGTTGCCAAGAGACATCATAGTTTCTAGAATATGTTACCCAGTGGCGATTATCCTTTGAAAAGCAGAGGAGGAAACGTAGTGCGCTTGCTTGCATGGAGGGAGGTCACGCCTGTCACAAGACGGCCGTTACGGCGACTCTGGCACAAAGCAGCTGCTTGGAGCAGCTGCTGTACCCAATCCCAACTTGAAGCCACTGATGCCAAGCGGGCCCTCATTTCATGGTTCGTTTGGACACACTTTAAACATGACAATGGAGTTCCAATGGGAGTTATTGTGAAATTGTAAAATGATGCTTGGCTTGTGAATTTTGTTGTTATTGGTAGCATATTTGTAATCAATCTTGACGGAAATGTCACCTAACTAGCGGTATGATTCAGGATATGGGATCATCACAGCGTTGGTCTTATGCAATATCTGTAACTGGACTCACAAGCCACCAGCAGTCAGTCATGTCATCTTCCTCTGTGCTCATCAATAATTTTTGCATGCCATACCAGGGGCACTGAGCTGCAGCCATGGAATGCAAAAAAACCCATGTGGATGTTTGTCCCACCTCCCGTGCCCTGTGCTTCACTTGTACTCTAACTTCATGTTTTGTGCCTGTGTGCACTGCCTGGTGCCATTGTACTGGTGGATGTACTTTTCTTGTCCTAAATATGGCAAATTCAGTCAGAATTTGGTCAAAGCCCCAGATGATCCCCATTTCTTCTCTAAATGGCATGAAAGCCTTGTCCCAGCAGAATATGCTACTGGCAAACACTATTGAATTATATTCAATTTGCTCTGTCCTCAGAAAGATGATGCTCTTAAAGTTAGAGCTTTTTCCTGCCTCGTTTCTTTTTAGATTTTTCTATTTCTGTCTTTTTTCTGAGTCCTCTTTATTCTTCATTTCATTAGTCTAGAACCTTCTCTTGTAGGCTTTTAGGTGGCTAGCATTGTTGTGTTACCTTTAATTGTTGTTGTGGAGATTTCTCTGCCACTTCATCGATCTTTTAGGTGGCCAGCATTAGGCTGAGTCACTCTGTTATTGTTGGTCCTGTGATGCTGGTTAATGCATGACATTGACCCTGGCTACAGCTGAGAGCTGATAAAAGCAATGGGAATGTTATGATAGCTGGTCACTACCATATGAGTTGCTGTTGAAGGTGTGTGACTGTTGCTTTTGTTTGAACTACTCCATTTTGATTTTGTTTTTTCTCTGTTGGGTTTCCTCTTTTTTGCATGCACTGATATGCTTGAACTATGACATTAATTGTAGCTGGGTGTTTAACCCAGAACTGCTTACTTTGGATCACATGTTTTACTCACTTTGTGATCCAGCTAATTTTGATGTGTAATGCGTTGAGGGTGGGGAGGAGATGTAGAATGACAGTCATCAATTTCTTTTCATGCTGCTAATCTGTTTCCCTGGCACATCCTTACTTGCAATTTTATTGTTATCATTGTGATCCCTCCTGGACTGATGATTCTATCTGGCTTATGAGATCAGTATCCATATGTTTACATAATGACATGCCCAAGCAATTTTGGGCACTGGATTATGTATCCATTAACATTTACTGCTGTGACCTGATCAAGTCAGTGGAGTGCAATGCTTGCATGTTCTTGGCATATGCTATATGCAAGGCTATGACCACACTCTCTTCTGTTTTTTGTGTCTATTTGTAACCTGTAGCATTACCGGTCTCCCATTCAATAGATCACTGATTTGACGTTATTGTCACTCATGTTATGTTGGACTTAAAATGGTGTCTCTGTGGGTTTGATCTTCCATTAGGTTGGAGGCAGAATCTCTGCGCCATTGTACAGCAAAATACTGCACTCTTGAACCAGCTCCACGCTCCACTATTGCAGCTGCTTTCAGCCCAGATGGCAACACCCTTGCTTCCACTCAGTATGTACTCCTCTTCTTCTCAAAGTTGTTTGTGGAGTTAGCCTCTCCTCTATCTCGTTGTGTTTGCTGTTCACTTTGGTGTTCATCTGCTATTTCTTGGCCAGGTTGCAGCTACAGTTCAGCAGCACATATGTGTCTTGAGCTTGAAGCATTCTGTGTTTACTACACTCCATCCATAATTTTCTGGTAGCTGGTTTGAGGCACAGGTTACTTATTCACAGATCATGATATTGGCTCTTTGTTCCCAAGATGGTATTGGGTTTATGGAGAGCTTTTTCATGAACTTACCGAAGATTTTTCATTACCTTATAACTATTATGTTGGATTGGAATTTACAAAATTAAGGACTTAGGTCTCTGAAGTTTGTGGCACATGTAACAATGTAAAGGAACTCGATACTCATTTTGTTTAGTTTGAGGGTCAGGAGTCTTTGAGTGCCATCTACAACAGAGCAGCCACAGCAGTATGTTACTTGGGAGTGAATGTTTGTACTGCAGTTTTGTCTTAAGTTTGTGAACTTGGTGGTTCTTCCCTTTTTTGTTTGCCCTCCCTTCCCCTTCTTATGGGCTTCTCTGGTCCAGTTGTTTTTCTTTCTGTTCTTCTTCAGTTCTGTAGAAGTGGGGAGCATTTCTAAGCCAAGCTCAATAACGTTCCCCACCGTTTTGCTTTCAAATTTTTCCAGTGTTTCTTTCTGTTTCCTTCCTCCTATCTTTTTGGATTTTTCTCTATTTCTTGCTTTTTTCTGCTTCTCTTTCTCTTTCTATTTATTTTCCTCTTTCTTCTTGGGTTTTTTGGTCTTCTTCTTCTCTCATATGGTTTTGTTGATCTAGCCTGCATCATTGCTGAATTTTCCAATTACTGCCTGTCTTATGACACAAACTCAAAATGAGAACTTAGTATGGTGATTAATGCTTAGCAATAACCTCCACTCATTCTTGGGAACTGATGAAGTCAGTAGGATGGTATGTTAGTTGGTCAATACATTTTGCTGTCAAAGGTCTCTGAATATGCACATGACCCCTGTTGGTCAAGCTGCTGCAGTTTTTTTGGGGTATTGTTTTCTCTTTTCTTTGGAGTTGGTTTCCTTCTTTTCATGTTTGTTGCGTTGGCTGCTGTTATGTTGTCAGATCCAGAAAATCCAAACCTTACTCTGGGGTAATTTCTCAATTCCTTTCAGGTCAACTTTAATCATGCATATGGAGAAATTCTCTGTACACATCTTGTGATCATCATGAACAGTACTTATCATTGGGAAATCATGCAGTTCTCACAGAGGCTATCACTTTTCCTCTAGAAATTTTTTTAGCTTCAGGAGGTCATGTCAATGTTGCTTTTTCATTTGTGTCACCTTGTGAGATCAATGGTATTGTACTTTCATGTTGACTTAGTTGTCCCCAAGAGTGATGAAATACATTGTCTTCTGCAGTGTTTGGGGTCACTGTCTGATAAATGGGCCATTTATTGTCTGCTTCAGAAGGTTGTGCAGATTGGAGCATGGTTTGTTTTTGCTACATTGATGGGAATGTACCTCAAGAATTTGTAGTTTTTCTTTTGGGCTCTGTTGGTGTGATGCATGAGAGGTTCCTGGTCCCTCAACTGCAAATGTGGAGTACATTTTTATGTGTTATTGTATGGTCCAAGGTAATGGGAGTTTCACAATGTATCTAGAAGGATATTATGAGTCTTGTTCTGGCTAGGCTGCTCCTGATGTTGGTTCAATGTGCAGTGGTGATCATACAGTGAAGATAATTTGCTGCCAAACAGGACTTTGTTTGAAGGTGCTGAGTGGACATCGGCGAACTCCATGGGTGGTATGTGTATTCTGATCAAAGCCTAAACTGGGTTTTTGAGAATCTAGAGTTGCAGGCCAAAGTGGGGTACTTGATAATTAGGGTGAATGCTCTCTCCCTTTTCACATTGTACGGAAGTGTTTCAGTCCCTGATAATACAATGTTCATTTGTACCAATTTTGGATATTTTTGCATCATAGTGTAGTTTCTCCACTGTCCATGTGAAGAAACTTGAAGGTCATTGTTTGAAACTTGTTTCATTTTGTTCTTACTGGACAGTGCACCTTGAATTTGGTTGGTTCTATTCTACTTTCTGGGTGTTCGTGTGATAGAAGCCCTTGTTTGTGCTTTCTTTGCATTCTCTATGTTACAGGTTCGGTTTCATCCAAGCAGCTCAGAGGTGCTTGCGAGTGGAAGCCTTGATAATGAAGTACGCTTATGGGATGCAACAACTGCGGAGTGTGTTGGTTCTCGTGACTTTTGTAATATCGCTAACCTCCTCATTTACATATCTTTTGTGATGAAACTATTTTTTTTGTTCTCATGTCTCTCAGACTATGACTTTCCAGACGATTAGAAGAGCTACTTGTCCTGTGCAAGCCTCATGGTGGACAACAGAGGCTTTGTTCTGTTGACTTTTGTGTGGGGAAATTTCTCTGCCAAGAGGTTTCCTGAAATCTATAACCAAGGGTCGACATCCAGGATTCTCAATTTAGGACATCCTTGGAGCAAGAGTATTTTCCCTTTATATGAAGGAAATTGTGGTCAAAAGATCTGCTATGGGAAATAGGAGACTTTTTTCTCTGTCAGGAGCATTTCTGTTTCCAATAGTCTTCGGTGTCTGGGATTTAAGGTCCCATCATTTGCCCCACAGAAAGTCAAATGCGATATCACGACGACTTGAAAGCCTTTCAAGCATCACATATATGGCAATCTTTTGATTATGGCAGTGCTTGTTTCTTGTTTTTAGATCGCCCGATTGCATCACTTGCCTTCCATTCCCAAGGAGATCTACTGGCTGTTGCCTCTGGGCATAAGGTGGAACTTTTTCTCTGGTCCTACGTTTGTATGTTTTTGTGTGAATGACATTGGAGAAGGTCATGAATAGTTGTGATTCTATCACTGTGGAAGAGATGGTTGAATTCTGTACAGTCTAATTTGGCATTTAAAGTGGAAATCTGAAGCTGCAGCTCACAGTTTCTGAGGTGGGATAGCATTTAAGTTCATTGAAACAGGTAGTAATTGATATTGGGAAGCGGATTTGTGGGGATGGCATGGCTTTGGGTTCTGGGCAGCTGTACATTTGGCAATTCACAAAGGAAGGAGAAGGGGCAGTGCCCATTGTAGTGCTGCGCACTCGCCGCTCTCTGCGTGCTGTTCATTTCCCTCCCCATGCTGCTCCTTTTCTTCTCACTGCTGAGGTTTGTACTGTTCCCTCTCTGTTTCAGTGACTTACTATAATCTGGAAACAGTCAATCTGTTAAACTGGCCAAGACTGTACTTGTAGGGAGGTTTGGAAAATTTTGAACATAAATGAACAATACTTTCTAATTTTATTGAATTGAGAACTGGGTCCAAGGTTATGGAGAAAAAAGAGGTGCACAATTAAGTTCGACACTAAAGTCCCCAATCTTATTTTTCTACAGTCAAAAGACATGGGAGATCGTGTGGGGTGGGGGTGTGGTGTGTGTCTGGTGGTCTTGAATGGCACTATACTGAAATATAGACTTTAAGGTAGCATGTTTGAACACTAAACAGGTGCCCAGAGGAGGGCAGAGTTTCCATGCTCAGTGTTCGCAGACAAAGAATACGGAGTAGTCCTTTTTGATGCAGTGTCTTTATGTAGGAGACTATTTTCAAAATCCTTATGATCCACGTTCCTTAGATGGACCAAGACTCTAGGCCCTGCACTTTTCAAAGTGCTGCCAGGGTACACTATCTTTAAGGAGACCCTACTGGAAATGTTGGGAGACAAGGTCCCCACAGCTTTGTGTCTTGAGTCTTGAGCTGAAAGCGCGAACTTTACTAAGGTGTACCTTATTGGGTTCATCACAAACAACAGAGATGCAGGCTTCACGTGTCCAGTCTACTATTCCTGATATTGGCATTCCCCACAATATGCTGATTTGTTAAAGCAGCCCATTGTATTGAGGGAAATGCTAGTATCAGCAATAGTGGCCTCACTCCTCTTTCTCCCTTCCTGTTACTCTACTCTTCCTCAAATCGTCTTCTGTTGATGCTCAGTGTCAGTCTATGGCCACACAAAGCTAGCATTTGAATGGTTTCACTGTCCAAGATCAGTCACATTGGTTACTTGCATGAGCTTTTCAGGTTCACAAGTTCTTTCAAATGAACTCCAAAAAGCCTTGTGAATGAATGCTCCATGTGACTTTGCAGACATTTTCTCCCCACTTTGGAAGGACCTGAAGGTCGAATGAAAGAGGAGCAGTAGCAGAATTTTGCAATGAGAACAGAGATTAAAATTCTCAGTACCCAAACAGAGCCAGTTCCAATTCATTGCTGTGGTTTTTTTTTTTTGATTTTGCATTTCATGCTCACACATAATTTTACCTTCCTAATTGTTGCTGTTAGGCAATGGTGAGGTCAAGAACTGGAAGGATCTTATTTTTGTTTGTACTGAAGAGGATTTGGGGTTTGTGCAGAATTTATAAAAGTTTGTCTGATCTTGGTACTATAAGCCTCTTGTCCACTAACTCCAATCGTATCCCTGCATATTTGGAGACTTTTAATCTTTGGATGAAGTCATTGGCTGCAAGCCCTGAGTTTTTTGGCCAGGTTATGCAGATGCCATTGTACTTTGGTTACAAAGATATTTGGCCTCTACCCACTGTATGGAGCTGATGAAGTCAGTGAGGATGTTGTGATAGATAAGTTGCTGTCATGGATGTCACTATTGTTCATGCTGCATGTTTGTATATTTATTGTTTTTTTGTTCTAGTTTTGTCCCTTTTGTATTGTTCTTTCTTCCCAACTATATAAGTCCTTATCTTGAAGTTTTTCTTCAAAAGGAGATGTTTTAACCTTGTTCAAGTTTTCTTATTTGTGAGTATGGTAGTTTCTCAATGATCATGAAAGCTATTTGGTTAGGAATATTGTTCATACTCCTTTTCTTTCTGTTTTCTCCACTGTTTTCCTTAATGTTTTTCCCTTCTATGGTGTTAGTTGCTAGCCAGTATCATGGCTTAGTCTTCTTGTCACTTCTGGACTTGTGGATTAGTGGTTATACTCGCCTATGCCAACTGTAGGGAGCTGATGATAGCAACTTATCTAACTCATGTATGACAGTGGGTAAGGTTTAGGGTTTAGGTTGCTATCAGACATATTATTGCTGATGGTCCCTGAACAAGTGAGAGACTGCCACTGTTGTTTATACTGACAATAGTATGTACTTTTAATGTTCAAGTTCTACCCTTCTGTGTTTTTCTTCTTCTCAGCTCTTCAGTCCTTGTTTGGAAGTCTTTCTTTGACATTATGGAAAGGATTTCAATCTTGTTCCAGCTTACTTAATCATGAGTATGGAGATTTCTCAACTTTCATGAGAGTTATCTGGTTAGGAAGATTAAGGAGTGAAAGGTAAATGAAACATATCTGAGTGGAATGATGTGGTTCTGCAACAAGAGCGACTCTTTCTTCACCCTTACTGTGATGACTCCTTGACACAGTTGCTGAACACCTAGAAGGGGGAAATGGGGTCCAACAGCTCAGAAGCCCTTGGTCATCACAATAGTTCACTAGAGAACCCACTGATTGAATTGGCTGCCATGTTCAACAGCATGTACCTACTAATGTTGGAGCCCAGAACAGTTGCAAGGTGACTAAAGGCCCACTAATGAGAGGCAATCATGTGTATATACTGAATGTTCACGAAGAGTTCAATGGATGCAACAACATTCTTACTGTACATTTATATACAGGTTAACCAGGTCAGATCCACTGCAGGGGGGGATTTATTTGGTGGGCCTCACAACAGTATCAGGGTAGAAGCTCCATTTAATATCTGAAGTGTTGTCATTTTGGGGTTATGAACAGGTGAATGATTTGGATTCGCCTGATTGCCCAATGACCATGGCCACATCACATGTACACATGCACTATCCACCTCCAGCCATCTACTTTGCACCCCCTACACCATCAATATCTCCATCTGTACCCTCTGTTCCTTTTCCACAACCCTGGTTCTGGCCTGGACAATCAGCTTTTGGCAGTAATTTGGGGTTAATTCAGTCAGATGATGAGATTACAGCTAGTTTTCTTATGCTTGATCCTGATCAAGATTTTGGCAGAGATAGTGTTAGTACAATTCTTGCAACAGATCTTGGTTTTGAAACAAGTAGTCCTTGGCTGCCACAAGATTCTCATGACATCCAGTTCCCAGATCTAACATCACCAAAACCAGTGGATATTTTGGCAAGACCTCTACCTGGGGAATCATCCAGAGAAAGTGCCATTACCAGCAACAGCAGGCTGCCATTAGACAGAGGTGAAATGATTGACTATAGTGAGACAAAACATTTAGAAAGTTACAATTCCCTTGATATGCAATTAGGTGGTAATCATGGACAAAGTAGTTCCATTGTGAGAATTCCTTGGGATGTTGAAGGACCTGCAGCTGCTGTGGGTACACACTGGATGAATGGAACAAGCTCACGCAACAGCCCTGCACATAGAGGCCCTGCTGTTCCTGTTGCACATCATCAACATGGAATGGTAATAGGGGATGCAAGATTGGCTTCCAGAAGCTGGCCTGCAACATCAGTTTCATCATCCCAGGAGATTCTTCCAGCTGGTGATTGTACAGGTTGGGAGCTACCTTTCCTTCATGGTTGGGTGCAGGGTCGGCAACTAGCACATGCTGGATTGGGGTTGGGTGAAGCAACCATTAACAGGATGGGTCCACCGCAACAACTAGAGGGGCAGAATGAGGCAGTGTCGATTGCCTCCTCCAGGGTGATGGCAAGTGCTAGCATCAGGGCAGAAAATGAGTCCCAAATTGATGCCGGTGTGGTTTATTTATCTTACCTTTGTCAAAGGCACCCAACTTGGTTCTGAGATGTTCTTAAGCACCAGAGATGTTGAATCCATTCTTCTCTTTGTTTCCATCAGCACGAAGGGATAATAATAGTGGCAATGGCAAATGCAGGTGCTGGAATGCGAGTTTACCCAAACCAAGCCATTCCAATTTCTAGAAGGGGGGGAACAGCAGGTATAGGTGCAGCAGAAACTGCTGTTGCACAGTCAGCAATGGCAGCTGCTGTTGCCTCTGCTGAGCTTCCCTGTACAGTAAAACTCAGGATATGGCCTCATGATATAAAGCATCCGAGTGCACTTCTGGATCCTGAAATGTGCCGCCTTGTCATTCCACATGCTGTCTTATGCAGGTATGACCCTGGGGGAGAGCTGCCCCTTATTGTGGATCTTGTTATGCTGAACAAATCAATGACTTCAAGTGTTGAAGTAGATAGTTCTGTAGTAGCCAGGAGCCAATTGCAATTGTGGGTGAGGGTGGACAGTGAAATGGGAGCTCATTTTTCACCATGTGGGCGATTTCTAGCTGCTTGTGTTGCTTGTGTATTACCTGCATTTGATGCGGAGTATTCAATACTGCCAGCAACTGTGATGGGGTCACCGAATTTTGGAACAAGAGCCCATTCTCCCACCCAGCACCCTATCTCCACACAGCAAGTCATTTATGAGCTCCGTGTATACTCTTTGGAAGAGGCTACGTAAGAACATACCTTGAATTCATTTCCCTTTATTGATTGTGTGGATGCATTCCCACAGTTTATGGTTGATATTTGTGATGTCTTCTCAGCAGGAACATGTGGGTATGAACATGATTTGTAGCCATCATGTAGGTTCTTAAGGCTGTGTAGCTCCAAAGGGTCTTTTGTAGCTCAAATGGCAATCCTCTTCAAAGTTGTCAAATCCTCTTCAAATCATCTTCAAAGTTTCCTTTACATTAGAGGATTGCTTTAAGAAAGAGAAATTTCTGTTGGGGAATCTTCAAATGATCATTTGAAGATTATATTAAGTGGGGAGCTTGTCCTCTAAAGAAGGTCTTGCTCTTAAAGTTCTCAATCTTTTATCTCTCTCTTTCTCTTCTTTCATTGTTTGGGTTTATTGTTCTTTTCTTGCTTTTTCTGTTTTCTTTTCCTCTGTATTTTGGTGTTCCTCTTTATTGCTGGGTTTATTGTTCTTTTCTCCTTCCCTTTTAGACTTTGTTACACTAGCCAGAATTGTGGCTAAGTTTTCCTGTCACTACATGTCTTGTGACAGAAACTGGGTTTTGATGTTGATTAATGCTTGCCATTGTCCTCAATCCACTGTGAGGAGCTGATGAAGTGAGTGGTAATGTTGTGCTATGTGGTCAGTACCATACCTGTTGCTGTGGATTTCCCTGTACATTTGTATGTTTGGCACTTTCGTTCAAACCACTCAGTCTTGTTTCTGATTTTAGTTCTCTTTTATTGTGGGTTGGGTCTTCCTCTTTTTCATGCTTGCTAGTCAATTGCCATATGTTGTAAGATCTGAAAATGTATTGGTCTCAGTCCTATTTATGATTAATTAAATTGCAAGCATGGAGAAATTCTTAGTACTTACAAAGATAGTTATTGACATATTTTTATTATTAAGGTCAAGAGTTTTTCAATTTCTTTCTTCTGTTTGGAGATAGTCAGTTTTCTGAGTGCATCACAGGGATCAGTTGAATCAGAGAACTGGTATGGGTGACAATTGAAACCAAAAGGTGACACACTGGCCAGCAAAGAGAGGGCCTTCCACCCCCATGCTATCCTGTCTCCTGATCCATTTTGTCAGTTACAAAGCATAATTATCTGATCAATCTAAGCAGTTGAGTCTGTTTGAGAGATAGCTTCCATCCACATACTGTCTTAAGCTTCAGTTCCATCCACCTAAGCTTTCAAAAGGTTGATGTGCACAAGTATATGTGGGCTAAGGGCTGACAGGTAGATGGTTCATTTCTTTTTCAGGTTTGGTCAAGTTCTAGCTTCAAGAGCAGTGAGGGCAGCGCATTGCCTTACTTCTATCCAGGTCCTTATCTAGCCCTTTCACAGAAGGAACCTGTGATCTTCTCTTGTCAGAATTTGTCCTTAGGCAGTCTACAGAAGGTTTATCTTCTGCAGAGAGCTTGAAAGTTGGATCATCCTTTGGTCATGTGGGTTCAATGCCCATACATTTGGTAAACAGCTCATTTCTAAAACTCTTCACAGAAGGGCACTGACTGCTCTCTGGCTGAAAAAGAGGCCAATGTTGATCTATTTAATTGGCCCCTGATACCATGTGGACAAAAATAAGTGCACGCCATCATTCATCCTTAGGAGGGTTGTTGGCAAGTTCCTTAGAACACTAACTTGGCTGAAAGCTTAATTTGATCTGTTCTACCCCTGATGCCATGTTACAAAAAGAAGATTGTGCCACCATTCATATTTAGGAGGTCAATTGGCAAAGTCACCAGTTGAAATCTTGGCTCCAACTTGAATATCAGAATCCTCTATGAGGCAAAACCTAAATGCACTTTTACATTACCAATTTGTTTTGTTGGTGGGAATGGATGATTGTACAAACCTAATAGGAATGGCCAAGGGGTTGAACCCTTTGCAAATGGATTATTCACCAAAATATCCTCTGTAAGTCCTTTGGAAAAAGGTCCAACTGATTCAAAGTCTTAAATTAGGTTTAGAAGGATTCTGGTATTCAAGAGCGGCAAGTTTGGTGACCTGTCTTGTGGAGGGCTTTTAGCCCCACTCAACAATGTTTGTCACTCTGGGATAACTAATGGCACTACATTCCTCTTGGTAATAATGTGTGGATGCATGTCATTGCCATTCCTGGGGCTTTGCATGCCATGGTTTGTGCTGTTTATGGGGTTTCTCAGTATTGGACAGTTGAGCATACTTAGGAGCTTGTGTCTCTAAATTGTGGAGCTAACTCTGGTGGGGATGATGAAGATGAATTAGTTAGAGAGTGATTTCTGAGTTTGGTTCCTTACCCCTGCTTTGGAACATTTAGTGTCCATATTGGCATCTGTGTGAATAATCAATGTTGTAGCAAGGAGTGTTGAAAAAAAAGTCATCAAGCTTAATATTCTAATGTTGGTGTGTGCTTTGCTGGGTATGCAGTTTTCACCAACATCAGGCCACTTATTGTTAGCTTATGGACGGCGACACAACTCTCTACTTAAAAGCCTTATTGTTGATGGGACAACCACCATTCCTGTTTACACAGTCCTTGAGGTTGTTTCTTTCACTTCCACACAAGAAATTAAACTTTGATTTGTTTTATGTTGGCTGCTGAGGATGGATAATGCCTTTATGCCCCAGCACATGGTATGCCCAACTTAGTATGGTTTTGTACTTTCTGCCATCTTTGGCATAATTGGTACCAGGAGACTTCTGTCACAATGGAATGCCCCCACCTGAATCCCAGCCTAACAATAGTATGGTATTGGTACTTACTTCTTCCTTTTGTTGCTGTCAGTTTGCCTCCTCCTCCTTTGCCATTTTCTGAAGAGACTGGTTCTCCTTCTAATGATGTGCAACCTAATCATAGAGGGATCCCTCACCTTTCTCCTCACAGAATTTTTGGCTACAGAGATTACAAAAGAAGACTGGTTTTCCTTTCTTCTCTTATGTTTCAAGGTAAGTTTTCTATTGTTTTTCTCTCCAAGTATAAATACAAGAA
>Ga0209611_10009819_pt1 | contig 14333 bp, 10 predicted proteins | sample S1TSphgellanicum_3_FD_187693 | JGI IMG/M metagenome (GOLD analysis project Ga0209611, IMG submission 187693) | Host-associated microbial communities from peat moss isolated from Minnesota, USA - S1T2_Fc - Sphagnum magellanicum MG (SPAdes) (version 2) | ecosystem: Host-associated > Plants > Peat... | reverse complement strand
TGATGGGTTTTGTTTTCTGTGTCAGTTATTACTCGACAGGTGCATTATGCACCAAGTTCACACTAGTATTTGTTAATTGCCATGATGGATTGAAAAATAATGAAGAAACGCAAAGTTTTCTACTTCAAAACAAATACTACCATAGTCTCTATTTACAAAGGTGGGTTTGGAAACACACATTTTGAAAAGACAATAGCAAGACCCTACAAATAGATAAATATAACCATTAAAAGTAACCATGATGATGGTTTGGAAAAATAATGAAAAGACATAAGGGCACTATTCAAAGCCAAATGCAACCATTAATTGCAACATTGGGTCATTACCAGTGTTGCCTAAATATGAAGATTTGAAGCATTGCTCAAGTTATCTATATAAAATATTCTATAAAAATTTATAACATAAAAATATACATTAAAAAAAATTTAAAAATACATTTGACCAAACCTATATTTTTTCTTTCTTTGCATTTGGTGAATATGCATTTGTTGGTTTTCAAACTTAAACTAATCACAAGATATGTATAAAGGTTAGGAATACATTCCCAACTTTTGGAATTAATTTTTCTAATCATCGATTTGCCCCATCAATGTAAAATATTTTTTGTAAAACTAATAACTTGTGGGGGAGTTGAACCTTGGTATTTTAAAGAACCTTGCTCAATGCAGCACAAGTTTCCTACCCCAACCACACCCCACCTAACCCACAAACACACACACCATAACTAGAAACCATCTTTGTCATTGAAAAATCCCACAAGTAACTTTGCATGAACAAAAAGAAAAAGTTATTAATTGTTTGAAATGCAAAATGCAAACTTTCATTCAAGTTTTGCAATCCCCAAAAAACAATATGAACAATTTTTGGACTCACCTTGCCAAATTAATCATTGTCCAATTCGAAGTGCTCAAAATAATTTGATTTTTCAATCAAATCATAATTATCTTTTGCCGATGAAGACAAAACTTTCAAAAAATTCTATTAAATCCTTGTGCCTTGAACAATTTAAATGAGGATTGTCATGCTAGTTCTTCACCATGATGATAATTTGATCGAAATTACCCACATGCAACCTACGTCTTAAAATTATCAACACGCCAATAAAATTGAACACACATTTAGTTTCAATCTGTGACCTTAGAATTCCCAAGATATATTTGGCAAGGATGTTAAAACATTTGGGGATTGGCTTTCATGAATCTACCACCAAATTAAAGGATTAACACATGTAGCAAAAGTTACAGATTACCTCTTAAACAAGGACAACTTTCCAACAACAAGTTAAAAGAGGACTTTTCCATAGATGCACCCACACCACATATATTATTTTCTTCTTCAATAGAGTCATTAGATCCAACATGATCCATAACAACATAACAACATAACCAATAGCTTCGATTGCACATGTTTGGACAATAGGGTTTAATACTTCAAATATAATCATCAGAAGAGGGATTATTGCATTGGCATCATATTTAGTAACAAGACGAATACAAGCCCCATGTCCCACATAATTTTCCACAACCTTCAAAGACTTGAATTGAGGATCAAAGCATGAGGGCAAGCATGTTGTGCACCTGTTGTGAATCATAGGCTTGTAAACATTATAGAAAAGGTTTAATCGTGAACTTTAATAATTTCCACCCACATGTCGTTTTGAAAAATAAGAAGTTTAACATTAAATGCATCCAAAACATCAAAAACATCAATAGTTTGTCCAACCTCAACTTCCAAATTTAATGTCAAACTAATACATGTACTAAGAGCATCAAATAATAGCCAATGCCCTTGAGATTAGGTCATTACACAAGCAATGACAACACAATTCAAAACACGTGTGAATGTTTATGCAACTACCCATACTTCAACCTTAAGAACCTTTTGTTACAAATCAATTATCTTATGTTGCCCATAACATAAAAGGTTGGCCTCTTTGAATTCTAGTACTTTTTCAAACATGATTACCTTACTAGCAAATCTTGTTTTCATTGGGGTCTTGAATTTTCAATGCCACAACCCCTTCTCAACACATGCCTTTTCCCATTCCTACCTTCCTTTTCATAGTTTTTTCATCCATGTGATTGTTTTTTGTAAATTGCCTTGGGTAGCTTTCACAATGACCTTAAGTTTCAAACCTACAATCACCTTTTCATTGTTAATAACATATTGGCAAGCTTTAGACATAATGTGACTAAAACATGCACCTTCATAAACTCGTTAAAGTTTCAAAGGATGACAATGAACAATGGAACATAGTGTTGTCGCCATGATGTCAAGTTATACCTTTCATCTTTGACAAAGGCAATCATATAATGCATGAAATCATAGTTTTCAAATACAAAAATCAATTGACCAACCATGGAAAGCCTTATGGTCTCATGAATATCAAATAAACCAATGGTAACATATTGAGGGATCTAAGAATCATTCAAGTAATTGATTACCAAGGCAAAGGTCTCCATGCTGCCTTTAAACATCTAAAATCAAAACTAACAAATACAATTTTTACTTTAGCAAGCCCCGATAAACATGTAACTACATGGTTTTTGAAACCATTATAAGCAACACATCTTGCACCCATGTAGCATGAGAAGAAAAAACAACACATGGGCATTGGTATAAGACCAACTTTCACAACCAAATACTTTCACAAGTGGAAAGGGGCTTATACCCCTTACAAATATATAAAACTAGGTCTTTAAGAAACTAATGTTGTACCTCATCAGACATTTTATAAGGATTTGTAGCACCAAATTATGCCATGATTGCACACCCAGATGGCTTAAACTACTTCTTCTTAGATTGTCAAATGTGACTTGCATCAACAAGTTCCTTAGTAATGGCCAGCTTTATAAAAGCAACTAGTTTTGTATGAGCAAATTCAACATGGGTCTTCATGGGAGCGATCCCATTAAATTTACTATACTTGATAAAGCCTTTTTGTAAAATATTAAATCATTGGTATAAATTAAGAACACCAACTTGCTCTATTTTGCAAATAATGCACCACAACATTTGCGCTTTCTCAAAATCCATAGGTAAGTTGTCCTTGACAACAAAAAAAACCCTAGCATATTGAAGTTTGACTATGTGGCTTTCAAGCCATAGCTTCAGCTTGTATAGTTGCAAGCTACTATATTTCAATCTCAACAAAATCTAAAGCAACAAAAACAAAACTAGCACCAATAGAACCATGCATATGCATGTTCTAAACATCTAATGTTGGTGGCATTCCATTAATTTTTCCACCACATGGAAAACTAATACAACTAATATTGGACTCAACCAAATGCATACGATCTTCATTAGCCATTGTTTATGGTTATAAAACAAAAATTTATGACCTAACACCTAACAACAAAATGTTGAAGCAAAAAAAACAAGCTTAAGGCAATTCATGGAAATTTACTTGAGTTTAAACATTTAAATTTTGAAAAAGTGCATGGAAATGGAGTAGATAATGCAAGACACATGGAGCTTAGAAGGAAAAAAAAAAACAAAATTCAAAAGGTTTAGCTTGAAGATTTACCTCACTGGTTAATGTAAAAATTAAAAATGTTGCTACAAGATGTGTTTGAATGTTTGAATTGGAAAAACATTTTAACAATTGCAACAATGAACCAACATCAAAGCTTAAAAAAAATTATAACAACCAAAACTATTCAAGAATTTCAACAACATCCGATCAGTACAACAACCATTGATTGTAACAACATTGATCAATTGCAACAACACACCAACATCAATCAATGCAACAACAAACCAACAACAATCGCTACACTAATGAACCAACATTCATTGATGTAGCAACGAACCAACACTGATGTTCTTAAAAAATTGCAACAACCATTGATTACAACAATGAATTGACACCACCCCTCTTCAAGAATTGCAACAACCATCAATTGTAGCAACAAAGCAATGAACCAATATTAAGAATCATAAGGAAAATTGGAAGAATGTTTCAACAATTGCAACAAATAAAGTCACAAAGGAGAAAGAGAAGAAAAAGGATATAATGTGCACCCATTGCATTGTCAAAAGTTAGAAGGAACAAGGAGAGGAGAAGGACCGTGCTTCACATTCAAGCTTTGCCACAAAATGTTAAAGTTGAAAATTGCAAGGAACAAGGACAAAAAGAATATGTGCATTTCATGCTCAAACTTATCTTGAAAATGTTAAACCCCAAAATTGAAAGTTGCAAAAAACAAGTTGCAAAGGAAAACTCATATGCACTTCACATTCAAAGCCTTGTTACAAATTGTTAAACCCTCCAAACTCCATCTCCATTACTAATTTGATCCCTAAACCCTAATTGGTTATGAATCAAAATGCATTAGTTATGCCCTAGAATGCACCATATATTCACTAGATATGAATATGCATATTCATACTATGCATATTTGGGCATATCCATAGATGAATGCTTGGATTTGCATACTGAGAATTGCACATCATGTTTGGATGTGCATGAACACTGGTTACTACAAGAATGCATTTCACCGGATACATATAAGGATGAATTTTTTTAAAACCAAATTTTGAATATGACTACATGCATATCCAAGTAGTATCCAGGTTCATATTTAGATATTTTCATATATTCGGGCAACCTACACTCACCCTACACCAATACATTTTCTTACTTTGATTAACATTTACAATGAAGGTGAGGGTTCACAATCATCATTTGCCCAATACACATCACAGGAGGTATCTTCTCTAATAGTTGAGGCTAAAGGAAAATAGGTCCAACCACTAAGGCAAACTAAAATATTTTCACCATGAAGAGCTCATGTCCTCAAAGGTGTTATCATCTACCACTTCGGTAGTGATTTGGATGAGGCATCCATATTGGCATGTTCTAAAGAAGGTGAAGTCAGTGTAAGGAGGTATCCAACTATAAAGATGATAATTGAAACAATAGAAAAGGAACCCATCCAAAAAGGGAGGTTCACCCAAATAGATTTAGTTGTGGAACCATTTAAATTTTTTTTCGCAAGAGATCAAAGCCAAAACGGATCACACATATCATCGCCCTTTCCCCAAGGAAATTTTCAAAGGAGATACCCTTGGAAAAATGCCTCCAATTTTTTTTCACTTCCCAACATTATTCTATAATGGTTCCAAAAATGGATCTAATTATTTCTATTTACTTTTCCCCTATGCAAACAATAAAACTTGAAGGGCAGGTAAAACCAAATGGGCATTGTGTTCCTTCTTCCATGCACTCACCTAACAAACAAGCCTATAAGGTGGAGGAGGGTTCCTTGGCCAATATAAGAGGAAGGATGGTAGGTAGTAGGTGGGATAGAAAGAACGCTCATGATTTCTTAGTACTTAGTGCACATGTAATGCTTACCCTTTGAATAATTCAAATGATAATTTGTCAAAGCGCAGCTTATAAGACAACATGGCATACCAAACATTCACAACAACATTAAGACCAATGGTTAAATTTGTAATTCCAAACAAGTTATCTCCTTTCCATGTTCAAAGAATAGGTCCTTAACCATTGGACCACTATTTAAATAAGTGAAATGATTTGTCATCACACATTATTATGCACATTATTTTCTTAATATGTTCAGGTTAACATAGGTTCATGTGTTAATCCTAAATCATTCTTAAGTGAATGTAAGTTATTATAGGTTAGTCCTAAACTAATTTAAGATACCTTAGATTATTCCTAAGTTATCATAGGTTAAGATTTTAGGCTAGCCCTAAGCTATTGTAAATTATTTTATCTTAGGTTATTGTCAACTATTTTATATTTATTATGTTATTTTACCTTGGGTTATTCTTGATTAATCCACCATTGGTTATTTTAGGATATTGTGCTTTATGTTATTTTAGGTCAATTCAATTAATCCACCTTAGGTTATTTTAAACTATTTTAAGTTATTCCACCCCAATTTATTTTTAGCTATTCTAGGCTATTCCACCATAGATTATTTTTCATTATTTTTAATTATTCTTCCTTAGGTTATTATCAGGTTTTTTTGTTATTATGCCTTAAGCTACTTAAGATGCACTCAAAACAACAATAAAAATTATTTTATATTATGATTGCATTATTTTTTTCCTAGATTGATTTTTTGAATGACTTTTTTTGCAACTTGTTATGAAAATGATTATAATTTCCCCAATAAATAAATTAAATTAATTATTAGTCATTTAAAAATAAATATGAATTTGTAAAATTGTACAAATTCTTTGCAAATTATATGTTTCATATTTAAACATGACGATTTCAAATCCAAACAAAAATGCTCATTTTTTAAGGTTCAATTTAATGTATTATAAACTATAATTTTTTTCAATATATCATGTATACCCCATTTAAATGTGGTAAAAATTTCTTGAAGTTTTGAATTTTCAAATGTATATACTTTGAATTTTCAAAGTTTCAAAATTTCACATTTTTGAAATTGTGAATATTTTTTTAGGGTGTCTAATAGGTTATTATCATTTTATTTTTTCTACCATCAATTTATTTTTATTATACGAATCCTTTGAAAGTCCTTTAATTTTATTTTTTTTAAATGACAAAAGTTTTCATTTTCAAAAGTTGTAAACTAAATTAAAACCTAATATTTGGATCAAATGGATTTTTAATTTGAGTTTCTTGACATTCATATGTGTTATAAAAAAAAATGCCATGATCACCATGGTTTCAAATGGTAAAAAATAAATAAAATCTAAATATTTATTACAATTTTTAAGATCCAATGCCTTTTTGGCTCCTTTGAGTGTGTTTTGACCCACCTTTAGGCTATTATTGGTTATTTTGGGTTATTTACCTTTTTAAAAAATGGATCTTTTGAATTATTCCACCCTAAGTTATTTTGAATTATTTGACCACTTTACATTATTTTTGGTTGTTTTAAGTTATTCCACCCTATTAGGCCATTTACTTTAATTTAATTTAGGTTATTCTTGATTATTCCATTCTATGCCATTTTAAATTATTTTATGTTAAGTTATTATTGGTTATTTTAAGTTATTATATCTTAGGTTATTCTAAATTATTCCACCTTAGGTTATTACAAGTTTTTTTTGTTGTTTCACCTTAGGTTATTTTTGGGTATTTTAGATTATTCCACCTTAAGTTATTATAAGTTTTTTTTATATGTTATTTTAGGTTATGTAACTTTAGGTTGGTTTAAGTTATAATAGTTTGGGGTATATCCTAAGGTAGAATAATTTTAAATAGTTTTAAATAATTTTGGATATAATTTATAATAACTTAAGATAACCTAAAATAAAAATCCAATGATAGCCTAGGGTAAAATACCCAAGACTAAGCTAAAATAACCTAACGTGGAGTAACTTATAATAGTTCAAAATTGCTTTGGGTGAAATAACCTAAAATAATATAATGTGGAATAACCCAGAATAATAATAAATAATTAAGGTAAATTAATTTAAGATAATACAAGGTGAAATAACTTATAATAGCCAAGAATAACCTAGAATAACTAAAGGTGAAATAATTTTAAATAACCAAGAAAAACTTAAGGTAGATAATTTAAAATAACCTAGGGTGGAACAACTTATAATAACTTATTATGGATTAGTTTATAATAACATAAGTTGGAATAATTAATAATAATTTAAAGTATAATTGCTTAAAGTGGAATAACCAAGAATAATTTAGAATAATGTAAAGTAGAATAGCTTAAATATATAATATAATATAATAATTTAAAATAGCTTAAGGTATCTAAAATAATAACATCAAAAGAAACTTATTTAAGCAATGAAGTACTTTAGTTAGTAGTGAATTTAGTCAATTAATAGTGAAACATGATAAAATTACATAATGCGCTTATAACAACATAGCTTTAGCAAGGCAAAATGATCGGGGTGAGATGAACCTATTTCACTTTTAAAGTTCCATATATAGTGATTTAGGGGACCCCACTTTTGGATTAATGTACGAGAAAGTTGGGAGGAATGGAAGGGAAGGTTATATTGGAAGGACAAATAATACAAAGGAGTGTGTGAAAGTTATGGAACTTGGTGTGTTTTTTCTTTGCTTTCACTTCCCCTTTATAATGGTAGTAGTTCATTCGAATTTGATGTAGAATATTGTAGTTTTCATATTAGTTTAATTTTTTAATGTTTTTCCTTTAAAACATGTTCTTTGAAAATTAATAGCTTGTTAGAAAGTAACTGCAATAAGATAGTATGAACAATTTATAGGTAGTTGATGGAAGGTTGCAATAATAACAAAGTGGACATATAGCCACGATGGTTTTTTTAGTTGGAGGAAATATTTTCCAAGGACTAGAAGGTTGTTACATTTTAACCCCCTCCCATTTCTTCATTCTAGATTTCATAATAATTGACATATCTTGAGTTTTTTTCATTGATTTTGAATTGAAGGTAGGACTACTTCCCAAAAGCAATCCTCTTCCTCCTAAGTGTTTGCACTTGGTATTTCATTTTTCTACTTAATAACCTTTTGTCTTGATAATATTAGGGTTGCAAAATACATGGTTATACATAGGTACACAAGAACAAAACTAGAACTATCAAATGTAAAGACCATTGAAACAACAACACAAGTCCATGTTTCTAAAAAAAGGACAAATTAGTAAATAGATCCATGGAAAATATTTTAATAGATTGGATGAACACACCATAGTATGCAAATGTTACATTATTTATTTAAAGAGGATTGTTCTTTTAAGGGACATTGTAGTAGAAGAATTATCAACAGTTGTTCCAACTATAAAACACACCCCATTAATTAAGGACATTAATATTCACTTGTAATTTCTAGCCACTAAAGATTAATAATTACATGTTTAACAAAGCAAGAGAATGGAGGTTCAAAACACCAATCCTAATATCCAATCAATTTGTTTAACCAAATCATTATCCAACTACAATCCAATTGATAACATACCATAACCTATAAACCAACATCCCATTAAATTATCTATTTATGTTTGGTCACAACCTTGAAACTAAAAGGATGTGTGTAATTTGGACATTCATGTCACAAATCTCGCCTTTTCCAAAGTTAAAGGGATTCTGATTGGCAAATAACAATGAACCAAGAAATAAAATCCATCCACAAAAACAACATTTGACCCTAGTTCCTTTACCCTCATGTTGTAAACCAATATCAATTATGTGGGTGTACAAAATCAAACAAGATGCCAACAACAAAGTTCAATTAATAGTTTGAAATTTTAATCAAGGAGCACTTTTGATAAGACCTTGAAATAAAATGTAAAATTCTATCCCAACATACTTGAAAAATAATAACAAAATTATGATTCTAGCTTTATATGTAGATGATTTGTTCATAATTGGAGATCATTATTAGAAGAGATCATGGCTCAAAACCCAATTAACAAATAAATATGAAATGAAAAATTTAGGCAACATTTCAAAATACCTTGTACTTGGGATTCAACAGAGATTCATCATGGGTATTCTTGTTTATCAAAATAGTTATTGCATGAATATTTTGAGATATTTAGGCATGTTAGATTGCAAGCCTTCTTCTATTCCCTTTAATGAAATATTCAAATACACTATGCAATTCATTTAATTAATCTAAGAAATTATAAATATATCTAGTGGGGAAGTTTCTTTTCCTTACCAACATATGTCCAAATATTTATTAAATGTAATCAATTTGGTCAATAGCTTTGTCAAACAACTTCAAGATCTTCATTTGCAAGTTATTTAAACTATTTTATGATATTTCAAAGATACATTCACATTAGGTCTTTTTTACAAAACCTCAAGATCTATTTTTCTCTATTTGGTTTTTTAGAAATTGATTGGCCTAGAGACTTAGACAAGCGGAATTCCACATGGGGCTTTTTATTTTTACTTTAAGTTCCACCTCAATAACCTAGATCAGCAAGAGACAAAACATAATTATTGCCCTATCCTCCACTAATTCTAAATTTTGAACTCTTATGGAAACAACCAAAGAAGAATTATGGTTACAAAAACATTTATTTGAGTTTGCTTATTGTATCCCTTCCCCAATTTTTCTTTTATGCAATAATCAAAGTATAATTAAATTGACCACAAAATCATATTTTTCAATAGCTAAATGAAACACTTTTCTATCCATGTCTAATTTGTTCAACAACTTGTTAAAGAACAACTTATTACATTGTAGTTTCTTTCATCTTTTAGTCAACCTATTGATATTTTGACCAAGCCTCTCAATTCTTCAAAGTTTTTGTATGGCAAAAATCTCTTCCACCTTCAATGTTGTCCCACTCACACATACCCATAATCCTAGTCCCTTAGCAACACATAAAAGATCTACATTAGAACATTTAAAGCCCAAGATGTTTCAATTTTCTAACATAAACACAACAACCAAATTAAAATTAGAAAAATATTTTTACCTATTAATCCATCCTCCTAATCCCTATCAACAATATTCATTTGAAACAAGGTTATGTCATTGTGAACATATTTAACCAAGGACATGTAATGACATCACAACTTTTTGTGTTGACTTCTCATCTCATGTGTTTTGAAATTTGAAAGGATATGAACAAGCCAAGTTACCTCAACTTTATTACAAAATAGGGTCCATTCAAGGTTGGGGTATACAAGGAATGTTTCGCCCCAAAATTACTCTCAAAACACTACTTTGAATGACCATTACATTTGCAAAATAAATTTTCATTAGATACTCACATACTTCTTGATTAAAATGGTGGTGATTTTTTATGATTTGAATAATTAAAACATGTCTTTAAGTGTTTTGAAAGATGGCTTAGGAACCATGTCCCCATTGTGCATGATTATAAAAAAAGGATTCAATAGGATTAACAATATTTGTTCAAATTGTTCCATATTTTAACCATAAATAAAATAAACTGTATTCTATATGATGGCATAAATTTTTAGTATGATAAATCACCAAATCTTGTGGAATTCATGTTAGAATCTTTGATTTTTTTCATAAATAATCATTATGAGAAAACTATGTGCATTGCAAGTTGTGATGCAATTAGAAAATGTTCAATAAAATTAGATTACAATTAGATAGACTAGTTGCAACGGACATGATTTTTTCATAATGAATGTTGTGTTAATAAGGATAATCAAATTAATTTTTTAATTACAAAATTACATTCCAAAGGTTTGAAAAAAAGTATAAGAGACATGGGTGCAAAAAGAAGACATTGTTTGATGTTTTAATAGGGTTTTGGCACTCCAAATGAAAGTATGTCATTTTTGAAAATGTCATGTAATCCTACAATCCATTTTGTTTTATACTTCAACATAACGTTCAAAATTTGTTCAGTTAATTTAAATCATTCATTATAAAACTTTTGGTTGAAAGCCTAAACATATATATCCATACTTCATTGTTTAACATTTCAGACATTCATTTTGCTGAATCCTTATTTTAGGATTTAAGGCAAAAAACAAAAGAATGTCATGGTTCTTGTTGTGGTACTCCAATTGTGAATGCACCCAACATAAGCTATGGGCATTGGCAAAAGTAATTCAAGAAAACGATGCATGACTTGTAGACTTCTAACCAATAATATTTGGATTAAACATAGATGTTCAAATATGCATTTATTCTTAACTACAAATAAGACTTCAACAACAACAAATTGAATAGTTTCATGAGCTTATCTCATGATGCTTACAAGAGCTTTGTGTCCCATCTTACACCTTGGCTATGTTTGTGAACACACCCGACCATTTAAATGATGATGACCGACATAACTTCATTAGCAAAAAATGGAGGATGTTAGGACTATTGTTCAAGAAGATGTGATTTGATTATGTTTAGACCTCCCCACCACCTATTCAAAACAAGTTTTTTATTACAACCGTGCAAACCCTTGTGTTCTTCCACTTGATTCACTTGTAGGCATTGAATCACACACGAATACATACCTTCAAGGTGAGGGTGTTGATGAATGTTAGTAAGCTTGTTATTGAACAACATCAACAATCAACCCTAATGATGAGATCATCAACTTGCTATAGCTGGCAACTTGGTGTCAAAAGTTCAATAATACAACCATGGGATTTAACATGATATTAGTAATATGGGGTCATGACCTGCCTTCAATGGTTCTTTACTTTCAACCATGATGACACATGGTTTCTCTTTCATTCATCTAGGTTATAGTTATTTATTCATTCATTAATATTATTGTTAGAGGTTAGTTAGTTAGTTAGGTTATTGTATTTCCTACATATATGTGTTTTAGTATGAACCTTTGGTTCAATATTATGGTTCCTTACTTTCATGTTGCTTGAGGAAGCTAATTTTCTACACAACAATACCATATTGAATTTACATTTTGATCTAATTGTGGTTGGCACATTATCTAAATTGTTAACCTAATCTTCATATTCTTTTGAACCAAGTTTTAATCATGTTTGAGAGGGTAACATTGGCTTGAAAGATTTCACCTTTGGATTTGAGTTTCCATGGTATCACCAAACTTTTGGTATTGTTGGAAAGCCTTGGACAAGTGAATTTCTGGAGTTGATTTCATAATTTTCAGACCTTTAGTGAGAGATATCGAATAAAAAGGCAATTTTGTCATTGGAAATTTAACAAAAAATTATAAAATTCAATGAAATTCAACTAAATCTCAAAAACTGGTTTGGAAGGAGAAATTGATTGGGTAATGAATTCACACTTGGGCCAATGACATGAAGGCCACATTAATAAAAGGCAAGTTGTGTGCGTGTGATTGTAATTTAAATATAAGAAAGATTGTGCTTTGGATGTGACAATAGTGTACAAAATTCATCACAAAGAAATCATTGGTCATGATGTTGGATACCAACCAAACTCTTTGTTAGGTCATAATGAGTTATTTTTGGAATTCTTTCCATTAAGCCAAAAATCATTCAATTGGAAAGAGATTTGAGCTATGCAAACCATAGTTTAACCTATGCAAAGATTGAGATCAATGTCTAAATTAGGTAAGATGTAGTTCAGGATGAAACCCTAAACTAATATTTGTATAAGAATGAGAGTTGAGAATGAACTTTGGTAGGCTTACATCCACCTTGGCGTGCTTTGAAATCATGTTTCCTCATTTCCTAACTTTTCAATGTGGCACAAGGTGTTGACAGGTGTTGGGTGGTTATCTAACTTGTTTTAATAACCTCCAATTCCAGTTTTTAAAAAACATTAGGAAAGTTGAAGAACCTCAATTTCTGATTTTTGGAAACTTTCGAGATATCAGAGAATCATTAGAGTTATCCCTAAAGTAACCCTGTCTTCACCCTCTCTTTGGGCCTCCTTCCACCCTCTATCCCCTCTTTCAGTGGTATCCGCAAAGTAAAGACATTTTAATAAATATCACAATGAAATGCTGATACTGAGCATTTAATGCACAAGGTTCCAGACCAATTCCAGTAGTTGGACAGTTAGGAGCAGTGAAAATATGTGTAGCAGCAGCAGTCGAGGCGCTCAGGAAAAAGGAAAGACAGGATGAAACTCAGTTTACCACCAAAATTGATGGTTTTGTGGGTTTCATCCCCCGTACTTTTCTGGGCCACAGTGAACCAGCACCCACCAGTGCACCATCAAGGATGGATGATATGTGATCTGGAAACAGTTTTCTGTTGGGTTCCAGTTCCCTAGCTAACCATGGTGGTTAGCTCAGTTGCTTTATTTACTACCTACCAACCAGGTAGATAGTAAATAACAGCCCCTACCTACTACATTTAAACTATCTACTTACCTATTAGTCCCCTATTTTGTTACCTAACTGTCTATATGTTAGACCTACTTCTTACAGAATGGGTTACCAGGATGAAACTGGGTAGTAACTCAGTGGAGGATCATCCACAACTGAGTCATAACAGGCATCCAATGGATGGTGCACTGGTGGGTGCTGGTTCACTCTGGTCCCTCTTTTGCAGGCTTTTTTTTGAATCTCACCCTGTGTATGACCAAACTCAGGGTTCTAGTGCTGTGTTTTTCTTACTTTATATGGAGAACTCTATTAGTTTTGGTTTTTCAAAAAAAGCCTCAAAGAACCGATCTTTTCCACAAAACAAAACATGACAAAGAACTGACCAGTTTGCCACTTCTCATGGTGTGTTCACACTTGATGTTAAATCAATGTTGAATGAAAATCTAGGTGGCATCCTAGGTGGCATTCAATGTTAAATGGGCAATAGCTTAATGTTAACCGAATGTTAGTTTAACAATAAAATCTTCACAATAAGTAAAGTTTAAGTCTTAAATGACTCTTATGGTGTTAAGGGACTCAACACTAAAGTCCCTAACACCAAGTGTGATTGAACCTTTATAACCGCCCAACTCTCATGTTTGAGGGTTGGGGGGG
>Ga0209611_10009818_pt1 | contig 14333 bp, 8 predicted proteins | sample S1TSphgellanicum_3_FD_187693 | JGI IMG/M metagenome (GOLD analysis project Ga0209611, IMG submission 187693) | Host-associated microbial communities from peat moss isolated from Minnesota, USA - S1T2_Fc - Sphagnum magellanicum MG (SPAdes) (version 2) | ecosystem: Host-associated > Plants > Peat... | reverse complement strand
GATCGCGCGGTGCGGCGCCACGACGAACTCGTGCGCGCCGCGATCGCCGCTCACGGCGGCCACGTCTTCAAGACGGTAGGCGATGGATTCTGTGCCGCGTTCGCGCGACCGGAAGAAGCGCTCGCCGCGATGCTCGACATGCAGCGCTCCCTCCTAGCGGAAGATTTTAGCGCGGTCGACGGCATACGCGTACGCGCTGCGATACACACCGGGACGACCGAAGAGCGCGACGGCGATTACTTCGGCTCGGCCGTCAATCGCGTCGCGCGGTTGGTCGCGATCGCGCACGGCGGGCAAACGATCGTCTCGGGCGTCACCGCCGACATCGTGCGCGGTGAATTGCCGCCCCCGATCGTGTTGCGCGATCTCGGCGAGCATCGTCTTCGCGATCTCGCGCAACCGGAGCACGTCTATCAGCCAGTCGTACCGGATCTTCCCGCGGAGTTTCCTCCGCTGCGATCGCTCGACGTTCTTCCGAACAACTTGCCGCTGCAGCTGCGCTCGTTCGTCGGTCGCGATGCGGAGATCGCCGAGATCGTCGCGCTTATCGAGCGGCATCGCTTGCTGACGCTCGTCGGTGCGGGCGGCGTCGGCAAGACGCGAACGTCCTTACAGGTTGCGGCGAATCTGCTCGATCGGTACGTCGACGGCGTGTGGTTCGTCGAACTCGCGCCGCTCTCGAGCGGCGACTACGTTGCCTCCGCGATTTCGCAAGCGCTCGGCCTCGCGCGCTCGAGCGATGGGGACGCGCTCGAGAATCTCGTTCTCGCGCTCAAAGTGAAGCGTACGCTGATCGTCCTCGATAATTGCGAGCACGTGGTCGACGCCGCGGCGCGCGTCGTCGCGGCGATGCTACGCGATTGCGCGCACGTCGAAATTCTCGCGTCGAGTCGTCAGGCGCTCGGGGTCGCGGGCGAGGCGACGTTTCGGATGCCGTCGCTCGGCGTTCCGAGCGATTCCGCTCGCGAGAAGCTGAACGCTGCGACCTCGGAGGGCTACGCGGCGATCTCGCTGTTCGTCGAGCGCGCGCGTGCCGCCGACAATCGGTTCGAGCTGACCGACGAAAACGCACCGATCATCGGCGATATCTGCCGCAGGCTCGACGGCATCCCGCTCGCGATCGAACTCGCGGCATCGCGGATGAAGATGTTCGCACCGCGTCAACTTCGCGAGCGGCTCGACGAGCGCTTCCGCATCCTTACCGGCGGCAATCGCGACGTCTTGCCACGCCAACAGACCCTCCGCGCGCTGATCGATTGGAGCTACGACCTCCTCGACGAACGCGAGCGCGTCGTGTTTCGGCGTCTGGGGATCTTCGTCAACGGCTTCACACTCGAGGGCGCGGTGGCCGTCGCGAGCGGTGACGACTTCGACGAATTCGAGTTGATCGACGTGTTGGGATCGCTCGTCGACAAATCGCTCGTGCTCGCGGAACCGCAAGCGGACGACCTGCGTTATCGTTTGCTCGAATCGACGCGCGCGTACGCGATGGAGAAGCTCGATGAGACGAACGAGCGTGCCTCCGTCGCTCGCCGTCATCTGCGTTTTCTTCGCAATCGCTTCGTCGAACGTTGGGATGAGAAGGAGCGTACGGGGCGCGCTACGGGACTCATCGCGTTTCTTTCCGCCGAGTTGGAAGACGTCCGCCTCGCACTCGACGGCGCGCTCGCACGTGCCGATGACGTCGAAGGCGGCGAGCTCCTCGCGCATATCGGCCAGTATTGGACGACGCTCGGGCTCGAGGGCGAAGGCATCGCGCGCGCCGAGGCGTACCTCGCCGCGCTGCCTGCCGAAGATCTCGGACTGCGCGCGCGCATCACGCACGCGCTGTCGTTCTTGCTCAGCGAGTCGGGAAAGAAGATCCGCGCGCTCGAGGTCGCAACCGAGGCCGTTGCGCTCGCGCGTGCCAGTGGCGATGCCGCAACGCTCGCGCTGACGCTACGCGTCTACGGATCCGCGGCGATGGACGCCGGTCGACTCGAAGACGCGGAGACCGCACTCGCGCAAGCGGAGGCGATCCCGGTCGGCTCCGCATACCATCGCATCATCTTACTCGGACGGCGCGCGAACCTGAGCGCGCTCCGCCGCGATTACGATTCGGCGGTGTCGCTCAACGAGCGGCTTCTCGAAGAGAATCGCCGGCTCGGAAACGCGCGTGGTGAGGCGTCGGCCGCGGGAAATCTCGCAGAGTGCGAACACGCACGCGGACGAACGCAGCGCGCCATCGCGATCGTTCGCGAGATTCTTCCGACGGATCGCAGCGGCACCGACCGCGGCATGCTCGCCACGCACCTCGCCAATCTCGCGGGGTATCTCATCGCGGTCGACGATTTGCCCGAGGCCGCGGCCGCGGCCCGTGAAGCGGTGGCCCTCCGCGCAGCGCAGGATCCGGACCACGCCTACATCGCGAGCAGCCTCGAACACATCGCGCTGATCGGCGCGCTCGGCGGCGATCTCGAGCGTGCAGCGAGGCTCGAAGCGTATGCGGATGCGGCGTTTCGACGCCACGGGCTCGAGCGCGAGCACACCGAGACCGCGACGCACGATCGGCTCACCGGTCTGCTTCGCGCCGGACTTTCGCCCGAGGAGCTTCGGCGTTCGAGCGCCGCGGGCGAGGCGCTGCAACCCGAGGCCGCCATCGCGCTCGCTCTCGAGGAGACCTAGAAAGTCGCAAAAGACATATCGTTGACATTACTCGATATATCGGATAATATCGCAACATGAAGTTTACAAATATCCCCCCACGGGGGCCACGATCCCAAGAATTCGACCCGTTCGATTTCGAATCGCGCTTCGGCATGCACCGCTTCGGCGGACGCGGCGGCGGGCGCCGGCGCCACAGCCACGGTGGTTTCGGCCAAAGCGAACGCGGCAGCCTGAAGTACGACGTGCTCGCGATTCTCGCCGAGGGCCCGCGCCACGGCTACGAAATCATGGGCGCGATCGAAGAACGCCGCGGTTTCCGCCCGAGTCCGGGTTCGATCTATCCCGCACTGCAAATGCTCGATGAAGGCGATTTCCTCGATAGTCGCGAGGTCGATGGGAAGCGCGTGTACTCGATCACCGAGACCGGCAAAGCGATGCTCGACGAGCATCGGAAGTCGCCGGAGGGCGCGGGCGATACGTCCTCGCAGATGGCGGGCCTCGAGATCATGGGGCGCGGCATCCGCACGCTGCATAGCTTGCGCGAAGCGGTCAAAGCGATCACCCGGAGCGGCGACATCGAAATGATCTCGCGCGCGGTCGACATCCTGACGAATACGCGCCGCGAACTTTACGCGCTCCTCGCCGAAGAGAAGTAACGAGCGCAACGTGATCGCGCAGATCGACCATCTCGTCATCACGGTGCGATCGGTCGAGGAGACGTGTTCGTTCTACGAGCGCGTTCTCGGCTTCGAACGCAAGAGCGTTGCCGGTAAGCCGACGGCGCTCCACTTCGGGTCGTGCAAGATCAGCGTCCATCAAACGGATCGTACGTTCGAGCCGAAAGCGTCCGCACCGACCGTCGGCTCGGCGGACTTCTGCTTGATCACCGAGTGGACGCTCGACGACGTCGTGCGACGCCTCGAAGCGCAGAACGTTGCGATCGAGCTCGGTCCCGTCGACCGCGACGGTGCCCGCGGACCGATCCGTTCGATCTACTTCCGCGATCCCGATGGAAATCTCGTCGAGGTCAGTACGTATGCGCCGAGCGATACCGGTGCGAAGCGGGCTGCCGCTTCGTCGGCGGCGTTCGGATTCGCCGTTGCAGCTCTGCTCTACCGGTAGTCGGAGTGCCGCGCTTCGCCGAGCCTACGGCGCGTCGTTCAACGCGTCCGCATATTGGTCGCGAAGCACGCGTTTGAGAACCTTGCCCGCCGTATTGCGTGGAATCGATTGTGCGAAAAAGATACGCTTCGGTACTTTGAACGGCGCGAGTTCGCCACGCGCGTAGTCGATCAGCGTCGTCTCTTCGACGGCCTCGTTAGGACGGAGCACGACGATCGCGGCGACCGCTTCCACCCACTTCGGATGCGGCAGCGAGACCACCGCGGCCTCGGAGACGGCGGGATGCTTGAAGAGCACGTCTTCCACCTCGCGGCTCGACACGACGACGCCGCCCGTGTTGATCACGTCCTTGATGCGGTCGGTAATCGTGATGTAGCCTTCGGTATCGTGCCAACCGACGTCGCCCGAGTGGAACCACCCGCCTTCGAACGCCTCTGCCGTCGCTTCGGGTTTATCCCAATAGCCGATCATCAATTGCGGCGAACGATGCACGAGTTCGCCGCTGACGCCGGGGCCGACGTCCTTCATCTCCGGATCGACGATGCGCGTTTCCACGTTGAACACCGGGCGGCCGGCCGATGCGGGGCGCGCATCGTGTTCTTCGGGGCGTAGCACGGTCGCGAGCGGGCCGATCTCACTCTGACCGTAGAGGTTGTACGGCGCGACGCCCGGCAAGCGGCTGCGAAGTTCTTGCAGCACCGGCACCGGCATGATCGAGGCACCGTAGTAAATTTTTTGCAGCGACGTGAGGTCGCGCGTGCCGAAATCCGGGTGGCGCAGAAGCGCGATCCATCCGGTCGGCGGCGCGAAAAACGACGTGATCCGTTCGCTCTCGATGAGACGCAAACACGTCGCCGGATCGAACGCTTGCACGAGCGTCGTCGACGCGCCGAGCAAGAGATCCGGCATCATGAAGCAGTGCATCTGCGCCGAGTGATAGAGTGGCAGCGCCGCGAGCACGCGATCGCTTCCGCGATGCTCGGCGTCGATGATGCAGCTCTCGTACTCGGCGAGAAGCGCACCGTGCGTCATCATCGCGCCCTTCGGCGCGGCCGTGGTTCCGGACGTGTAGAGCAGTTGTACGAGATCGCTCGCCTCCGGCGACTCGCGCGGATCGTACGCGTTTCCCCGCTCCGCCGCATCGAGGATGTCGAGCGTTTCGCCGCCACCGGCAAAGCGGCCGCGCACGCGCACGGGGAGCGCGCCCGTCGCGTCGACGGTCGGCGCGAGGTCGACGTCGTATACGAGCGCCGCCGCGCGCGACTGCGTCACGATGTATTCGAGTTCGGGTGGCGTGAGGGCGTAATTGATCGGCACGTGGACGAAGCCGCCGCGCGCGCACGCGAGATAGAGGATCACGTACGCATCGGAATTGCGCGCGTACGCCGCCACGCGGTCGCCGCGCTCGATGCCGAGTTCTTCGAGGCGCGCCGCGACGCTGCCGGCCGCGAGGTAGAGGCGGCCGTAGGTCCAGGCGCGCTTGCCGAACGTCAGCGCCGTGCGATGTTCGTGCTTCCGCACCGACCGCGCGAACGCGCGATCGATGCCGTTTCGGCGCGCGATGCCGATGCCGTCTTCCTCGGCGATCTCTCGTACGTCGAGATCCACCTTAGACCTAGAGCGCCTCGACGATCGTCACGTTGGCGAGGCCGCCGCCTTCGCACATCGTCTGCAAGCCGTAGCGCTTGCCGCGCGCGCGAAGCGCGTGTACGAGCGTCGCCATCAACTTCGTTCCCGATGCGCCGAGCGGATGCCCGAGTGCGATCGCGCCGCCGTTCACGTTGAGCTTCTCCGGATCCGCACCGATCGTCTTGAGCCAGGCGAGCGGAACGGGAGCGAACGCTTCGTTGACTTCGTAGAGATCGATATCGTCGATCGTCATGCCGCTGCGCTCGAGCGCGCGGCGCGTCGCCGCGATCGGCTCCTCGAGCATGATCACCGGATCGCCGCCCGTGACGGTGAGGTTGTGAATGCGCGCGAGCGGCGTGAGGCCGTGCTGCTTGAGCGCGCGTTCGCTCACGACGAGTACGCCCGACGCGCCGTCGCAAATCTGACTCGCATTCGCGGCGGAAATCTTGCCGTTCTCTTTGAGAAGACGCACCGAACCGAGCGACTCCATCGTCGCATCGGCGCGGATGCCTTCGTCTTTCGTATGCAGCCCGGGATTGCCGTCCGCATCGACGATCGCAAGCGGCAGGATCTCGCGCGTGAAGCTGCCGTTCGACGTGGCGGCCGCGGCGTTCTTGTGGCTCGCGAGCGCGAACGCGTCGAGCTCTTCGCGGCTGAAGCCGTACTTCTCGGCCATCATCTCGGCGCCCGTGAACTGCGAGAACGATTCGACGCCGTAACGATCCTGAATGCGCGTGCTGAACGGCCCGACGCCGAGGCCTTCCTTCGCATGTAACGACCACGTGGAACCCATCGGCACGCGCGTCATGCTTTCGACACCGGCCGCGATCACGACGTCTTGCGTGCCCGACATAACCGCTTGCGCCGCGAACTGAATCGCCTGCTGCGACGAGCCGCACTGCCGATCGATCGAAACCGCGGGAACGCTATCGGGAAGCTTCGAGGCGAGCACGGCGTTGCGGCCGATGTGAAACCCCTGTTCGCCGCCCTGCGAAACGCAGCCGAGGATCACGTCCTCGATCGACGCGGGGTCGATGCCCGTACGTTCCACGAGCGCGCTCAGAATTTCGCCGGCCATATCGGCGGGATGCCACCCGGAGAGCTTGCCACCACGGCGGCCGCCGGCCGTTCGGATCGCTTCGACGATGTAGGCTTCGGGCATGTGGGGCGTCTCCTGACGGTTGCGTCGTGAAAATTGATCGGTAACAGAAGAAACTACGCCTTCCGGTTGCGCCCTGCCTTCGAGGGAGGCGACGGTTCGCGAGCGAGAAAGAGCGGCGCATGTCGTCGATCAAGCATCCGTCCTCTCATGCGGTGGCGTTTCCGCAGAAGATCGCCTACCAGATGGCCGATTCCGGCGAAGCGCTCACGTATGCCGAGCTCGATGCCGACTCGAATCGCGGCGCACAATTGCTCCGAGCGTCCGGTCTCGTGCACGGCGATCACATCGGGATGCTGCTCGAAAATTCGCTCGACTTTTTCCGCGTCGCGTGGTCGGCGCAGCGTAGTGGTATCTACTACACGGCGATCAGCACGCATCTGAAGCCGGACGAGATCGCGTACATCCTCACCGATTGTGAGGCGAAGGTTCTATTCATCTCCGCCACGCTGATCGGTCTGCTCGCCGAGATTCCGAACCTGTCGCCCGCGTTGCGTATCATCGTCGTGGGAAGCCGCGTCGACGGATACGAGTTCCTCGACGACGTGCTCGCGGCCCAACCGCCGACGCCGATTCCCGACGAGATCGTGGGCTCGGACATGCTCTACTCGTCGGGTACGACCGGGCGGCCGAAAGGCGTGACGCTCGCGCTCAAGTACGAACCGCTCGGCACGCTCATGCCGTTGATGTCGATCCTCGGAGAGAAGATGTGCGGCTTCGATGCGCAGACCGTGTATCTGTCGCCGACGCCGCTCTATCATGCGGCGCCGCTTCGTTTCGCGATGCTGTGCGGAAGCGTCGGCGGCACGACGATCGTCATGCGCAAGTTCGATTCCGAGGCGTTTCTGCGGCTCATCGCCGAGCATCGCATCACGCACTCGCAGGTCGTCCCGACGATGTTCGTTCGCATGCTCAAGCTCGACCCCGAAGTCCGCGCGCGCTACGACTGCTCGTCGCTCCGCACGGTCGTGCACGCGGCGGCTCCGTGTCCCGCCGACGTGAAGGAGGCGATGATCGCGTGGTGGGGTCCGATTCTCATCGAGTACTACGCGGGCACCGAGGCCAACGGCGTGACGATCATCGATTCCCACGAATGGTTCGCCCATCGCGGAAGTGTCGGACGCGCGGTCGTCGGGAGCATCAAGATCCTCGGTGAGGATCGTGACGGCGAGCCGCTACCGCCGGGAACGGTCGGCGACGTCTTCTTTGCGGACGGCCCGACGTTTTCGTACCGCAACGCCCCCGAGCAGACCGCCTCCGCGCACAATAGCAAGGGTTGGTCGACGCTCGGCGACGTCGGGTATCTCGATGAAGACGGCTATCTGTATCTGACCGACCGCAAGTCGTACACGATCATCACGGGCGGCGTGAACGTGTATCCCCAGGAAACGGAGAACGTGCTCCTCGCGCATCCGGCGGTGCTCGACGCGGCCGTCTTCGGCATTCCCAATCGCGAGATGGGTGAAGAGGTCAAGGCCGTCGTCCAACTCGCGGCGGGTGAGAAGCCGAGCGACGAACTCGCGCAAGCGCTCATCGAGTTTTGCAAGGAACGGATCTCCGCGATCAAGTGTCCGCGCACCGTCGACTTCGTTGCGGATATGCCGCGCACGGCCACAGGGAAACTCGTCAAACGTCAGTTGCGCGATCCCTATTGGGCCAAGACGGCCTAGTGTAGCGCGTTATCAGTCCGAATGACCGGAGGGAAACCTTCCGGCCGGGCGATAGCTGCGCTTCATGAATTTGGCTCGAGCGTTTGCGGCTTGTCTCGCGACGGCATTTGCCGTTGCCCCACTCACCGGAGGCGCCACGCAGCTGCGGCTGTCTCGCACCTTCACGATTCCGGCGTCGCATAAGACGGCATCTGCCGCGCGCAGTGCGATGCGTACCGCCGAGGCAACGCCCGGCGATATCGGATCGTCGAACACGGTGACCGCCGACGCGCCGGTGCCGCGCCCGAACGAGAGTCCGTGCGTCGATAAGCTTTTCGTGAACGCGACCTTCGCACAGTACGCGGGCGTCCCGTTCTCGTACGCGCCGCCGGCCGGGTGCCCGGGGCCATTCGCGAAGATCGTCTTCAACGGCGATTTTTCCGTCTCTGCGGGCGTTCAATTCGACCGGACCGCATCGATCCAACTCGGCGACGTGCCGATCTATTTCGGAACGACGGCGGAACCGGGCTCGACGCTCAGCCCGGCGTGGCACGTCGAGCGTGACGTCACCGAGGACGCGGCGCTCCTCGCCGCGCCGCAAGTCGGCGAAGCGGACATCTTCAACATCGTCAACTCCACGTACACGGGCGTCATCAGCGGCACCGCGTACCTGCAATTCTATCCGGCGCGCGGGCCGTTCAAGGCCGCCGATACACCGCAGATCGTGCTTCCGTTCCCCGGCGTCGCCGGCGGTCCGCAACATCTCAACACGGGCACGAGCGTTCTCTCGGCGACGTACTCGCTGCCGGCAAACGTGGACGGTGCCTACTTCGAGGTCTACGCGCAGAGCCAACAGACCGACGAGCAGTATTTCCTGTGCGCGCCGAACGACGTCGCGAGCGATCTCTTCACGTGCGGGAACACGGCATTCCGCGAAACCGAAGTGAGCATCGACGGCACGCCCGCCGGCGTCGCGCCGATCTATCCGTGGATTTACACGGGCGGACTCGATCCGTATCTCTGGTTTCCGATTCCCGGCTTGCAGACGCTCGAATTTAAGCCGTACCACATCGACCTGACGCCCTTCGCCGCGATCCTCTCGAACGGAAAGCCCCACACGGTCGCAATCTCGGTCGACAACGCGGACAATTACTTCCAAGCGATCGCGACGTTCTACGCATTCCAGGATGCGGGCTCGAAGCACGTGACGGGCGCGCTCACGCGCGACACGCTCACGACCAATCCGAACATCTACCTCAAGGAGAACTTCGCGGGACAACCGCCGTCGGTCGAAGGCACGGCGCTCATCACGAGCTACCGGCCGTATGAGATCGACGGGTACGTGAACACGTCGAAGGGCAAGGTCTCGACCGCGGTCTCGAGCACGGTCTCGTTCGGCAACAACCAAATCTACTCGAACGAGTCGGATACGACCGGCAAGACGGTCGCGTGGCAATCGACCTACGCGAACACGCAGGTGCTCACGCAGAGCGCGGGCGCGTACGAGTTGGAGAAGACCTTCCTCACGTTCCCGCTGACGGTCTCGCTCGATATCGAACTCGACGGCACGGGTACCGGCACGCAGGTTTCATCGATCGATCAAAAGTTCGTCGCCGAACACACGATCGTCGGAACGAAGGGAACCTACGCGAGCTACGAGTCGAACGAAGTGTCGCCGACCGATACGCTCGACATCCTCGATGACGAGTACATTACCGGCAACTCGAACATGGCGAGCTCGCAGACGTACACCGCGTACGATTCGACCGGCCTCTGCTACGCGCAGACGATCCGGGCGAAGGCGAACGTGCTTACCGCGGTCGCGAACGGCACGTGTAACAGCGGGGCGATCTCGCAGGCCCTCAAACCGCTCCTCGCGCGTTAAGCGCGAGGGGCTTCAGGCCGCTCCGGCGCGGCAGCTCCGGCACAAGCCTTCGAAGGTTACCGTACCCGCGGCGATATCGAAGCCGCTCTTGTCGGCCACGCTCCGCAGCACCCGCGGCGGGAGCGCGTACTCCACGTCTTCGATCGCGTTGCAGCTCGTGCACAGAAAATGCGCGTGCGGTTCGGCGACCGGTTCGTAGGTCGCCGAGACGGCGCCTGGCACGACGATCTCGGAAATCATTCCGAGGTCGCGTAGCCGTACGAGCCCGCGGTAGACCGTTGAATAGCCGATTCCGGGGCGCCGCGCCGAGGTCTGCGTGAAGACGTCGCTCATCGTCAGATGGCGGCCGCGGCCGCTCTCCTGAACGATGTCGAGGATCAACTGGTAGTTCTTCGGGAGGCTCGCGGGCTCCACGGCGGCGGAGGTCTTCATCGCCCGCAGTATACCAGAATTTCCAAAAAATGACAGTGCCTTTCATATTCATTGTCAATGCCTTGACGCGGGAGTGCCGCGGTGCTACCGTCAGTCTCGTGAGAGTGAAAGTCATCTTCACTAGGTTGCTCGGGCTGCTGGAGCCGAAGCGGCTCGTGCCCGTACCCGTCAAGATTCGAAAACGGCAGCGATAGCGCTGCCCCCAGCAACGTAACGATGTAGAGGAAATTGCCTTGTCAATTGATGTTTCGTGCCCGGTCCACAACGGGACCAATAGCCGCCCCCACGCGATCGCCGGGGCGAGAACGAACGCCGACTGGTGGCCGAACCAGCTCAACCTGAAGATTCTGGCCCAGCATTCGCCGCTCTCGGATCCCATGGGCGCGTCGTTCGATTACGCGAAGGAATTCGCGACGCTCGATCTCAACGCGGTCATCAAAGATCTTCACGAGCTGATGACGTCCTCGCAGGAATGGTGGCCCGCGGACTTCGGTCACTACGGTCCGCTGTTCATCCGCATGGCGTGGCACAGCGCGGGCACGTATCGCATCGCCGACGGACGCGGTGGTGCCGGTTCCGGTCAACAGCGTTTCGCACCGCTCAATAGCTGGCCCGACAACGCGAACCTCGACAAAGCGCGTCGACTGCTCTGGCCGATCAAGGCAAAGTACGGTCGTAAACTTTCTTGGGCCGACCTCATGATTCTGACGGGCAACGTCGCGCTCGAATCGATGGGGTTCAAGACGTTCGGTTTCGGTGGCGGGCGCCCGGACGTGTGGGAGCCGGAAGAAGACGTCTATTGGGGGCCGGAAAAGGGCTGGCTCGACGACGAGCGCTATAGCGGCGACCGTCATCTCGCCGAGCCGCTCGGCGCCGTTCAAATGGGTCTCATCTACGTGAATCCGCAAGGGCCGAACGGAAATCCGGATCCGGCCGGCGCCGCGCGCGACACGCGCGAAACGTTCGCTCGGATGGCCATGAACGATGAGGAGACCGTCGCGCTGATCGCGGGCGGCCACACGTTCGGCAAAGCCCACGGTGCCGCGCCCGACACGTACGTCGGCCGCGAGCCCGAAGGTGCGGAGATCGCCCTGCAAGGCTTCGGTTGGATGAGCTCGTTCGGCACGGGCAAAGGGACCGATGCGATCACGAGCGGCCTCGAAGGCACCTGGACCACGAAGCCGGCCACGTGGGATAACAACTATCTCGAGAATCTGTATAGCTACGAGTGGGTCCTCACGAAGGGCCCCGGCGGCGCGAACCAGTGGACGCCGAAGGATCCGTCGGCTGCGGTGACCGTGCCCGACGCGCAAGATCCGTCGAAGCGGCACGCGCCGATGATGTTCACGACGGACATCGCGCTCAAAGTGGATCCGAGCTACGCGAAAATCTCGAAGCGCTTCTACGAGAATCCGGACGAATTTGCGGACGCCTTCGCCAAGGCGTGGTACAAACTGACGCACCGCGACATGGGTCCGGTCTCACGTTATCTCGGCCCGCTCGTTCCGGCGGAACCGCTGCTGTGGCAAGATCCGATTCCCGCAGTCGACCATGCGTTGATCGGCGAGGCGGAGATCGCGGCGCTGAAGGCCGACATCTTGAAGTCCGGGCTCTCGATCTCGCAACTCGTCACGACGGCGTGGGAGTCGGCGTCGACGTTCCGCGGCAGCGACAAGCGTGGTGGCGCGAACGGAGCGCGCATTCGCCTCGCGCCGCAAAAAGATTGGGAAGTGAATCAGCCGGCCGAACTCGCGAAGGTTCTCGCGAAGCTCGAAGCCGTTCAGAAAGCGTTCAACGCGGCGCGGACCGACGGAAAGAAAGTCTCGCTTGCCGACGTGATCGTTCTCGGTGGCTGCGCGGCCGTTGAGGAAGCGGCGAAGAAGGCCGGTCAAACCGTCACGGTTCCGTTCTCGCCGGGTCGCTCCGACACGACGCAAGAACTGACCGACGTCGATACGTTCGCGGTCCTCGAACCGACCGCCGACGGCTTCCGCAATTATCTGCGCGCCGGACACGAAGGAACGGCCGCGGAGTTGCTGATCGATAGAGCGGATCTTCTGACGCTGACCGCTCCCGAGATGACTGTTCTCGTCGGCGGACTGCGCGCGTTGAATGCGAACTTCGGGCAAACGAAGCACGGCGTGTTCACGAATAATCCCGAGACGCTGACGAACGATTTCTTCGTGAACCTCCTCGACATGAGCACGGCGTGGAAGCCGTCGGCGAATGCCGAGGGCGTGCTCGAGGGCCGAGATCGCGTAACAGGCGAGCTCAAGTGGACCGGCACCGTCGTCGACCTCGTCTTCGGTTCGAACTCGCAACTCCGCGCGATCGCGGAAGTCTACGGCTCGAGCGACGCAAGCGAGAAGTTCGTAACCGACTTCGTCGCCGCGTGGAACAAGGTCATGAACCTGGACCGCTACGACCTAGCATAACCCCGCGGGAGCCGGCGAGTGCCGGCTCGGGGGCCATCGGGGGGCACGCCGCCTCGATCTCAGAGGGGGAGGCGCACTGCGTCTCCCCCTTTAAGCGCTTAAACGTTCGCTAATGTGCAATCCACATGTTGCACAGGCACTCGTAGTGGAATGTGGATAAGCTCGGAGGTTGCCCCCGGTGTCCGAACGTCACCCCGATACGGCGAGCGTCCACGCCGGCAAGCTCGTCGTTCCCTTGAATGCGGCGTCGAGCCCGCCGCTCTACCAGGCCTCCTCGTACGAGTTCGCCGACCTCGACGACGTCGAGGAAATCTACGGCGGTCGCCGCGCGGGCGCGATTTACGGCCGTTATGGCGGTCCGAACGCCCTGCAGTTCGAGGGAGCGGTCGCCGAGCTCGAAGGGGCCGAGGCGAGCGTCGGCGCCGCATCGGGCATGGCGGCGATCGACGCCGCGCTGCGGCCCCTCGTGAGGGCCGGCGACGCCATCGTCGCAACGAAAGAGCTCTACGGCGGGACCTACGTCCTACTTGAGAACGATTATCGTGAAGCCGGCGTTCGCGTGGTCTACGTCGATCAGCAGGACCTCTCAGCGGTGCGCGAGGCACTCGAGCGCGAGCGCCCCAAGGTGCTCTACGTCGAGGCCCTGACGAACCCGCTCGTCCGCGTCGCCGACATCGCCGAACTCGCGACGGCCGCGCATGCGGTCGGCGCTCGTCTCGTCGTCGACGCGACCTTCGCCACGCCGGTGCTCGTGCGGCCGTTCGCCTTCGGCGCGGACCTCGTCGTGCATAGCGTCGGCAAGTACATCGGCGGCCACGGCGACGTGGGAGCGGGCGTGCTTTCGGGCCACGCCGATCTCGTCGCGGCCGCGCGCGGGTATCTCGTGCGCACGGGCGCGACGATTCCGCACTTCGAGGCGTGGCTCGCGCTGCGTGGCTTACGGACGCTGGCACTCCGGATGGAGCGGCACTCCGCAAACGCCGCATTCGTGGCCGCCGCACTCGCTCGCGAACCGGTCGTGCGCGCCATCTACCATCCCTCGCTCGCCGACCATCCGCAGCACGCGCTCGCGGCGCGCCTCTATCCGCGCGGCACCGGTGGAATCGTCGCCTTCGATATCGACGGCGGCCGCGACGCGGTCGACGCGCTCTTCCGCGGCTTTCAAACGATCGCGATCGTGCACAGCCTCGGCGAGGTCGCGACGACGATCGGCTATCCTGCCGTCAGCTCGCATCGGCCGCTCCCCGGCGACGTGCGGCGAGCGCTCGGCGTCGGCGATGGGACCGTCCGCATTTCCGTCGGCATCGAGCGCGCCGAGGATATCGTTTTGGATCTCTCGCGCGCGCTCGCAGGGCTCCCCGAACCCCTCGAAGCAT
>Ga0209611_10009817_pt1 | contig 14335 bp, 9 predicted proteins | sample S1TSphgellanicum_3_FD_187693 | JGI IMG/M metagenome (GOLD analysis project Ga0209611, IMG submission 187693) | Host-associated microbial communities from peat moss isolated from Minnesota, USA - S1T2_Fc - Sphagnum magellanicum MG (SPAdes) (version 2) | ecosystem: Host-associated > Plants > Peat... | reverse complement strand
TAAATAACCCTAACCCTAACCAGCACCAGCTCCAAAATCTCTCGTGAACAACCAGTGTAAACAGTTCCAAGATCCAAATCACTTTCATGGGTGTGAAACTGAATGTCTTGTGGCAAAAGCTAAAAATAACAACCCTGATGTAACAGTCCCTATCCACAGTTTCAATAGTTAACAATTAATGTGGCCTGTGCCGTTGGCCCAAGTGTTACCACGTCCTCGACTGATTTTTCCTTCCAAAACCAGGTTTTTTGGAATTTTCAGCTTGCAGAAATCACTTTAAAATCAATATCTCCCACATTCTGAATCCAAATCTTACCAAACAAATTTCATTAAATATTTTCTCATCAAGATCTTTCCAACAATACCAAAGGCACATTCCAATTCCTCCGAAATTTTCAGTTACAATTTAATTTAATTTTCAGTGAAGTAATCATTCAATATTCAAGAACTTTTGCATCACAAGTCCAAACATCATGGAACCAAAGCCCATGCACCCCTTCTCGTCGAGAGCTTTTCAAATACACTGAGAACATGATCTGAAGCATCCTGGTTCGGTGGATCTCATAACAACAAAACAAAACAAACTACCTTCTTTCATAGATAGATAGATATGAAGAAGAAGCCAAGCTATCTGGAACATTTCTTTTTCTTCGTCATACTTTCAATGCTTGAAATCATCCTCCATAGGGATGAAAATCCTTTCAATTTTCTTAGTTCTTTGCTTTACTCCTGCCCACTAAGTTTGTTAGCAAAAAAAACAGATAAGGCCAATTGTTTCCTCATCATTCAATAAACAGTTCAGCTGATTATATGCTGATTACATGCGTGTAAATAGGCACACCATCACCCTTCCCCATTATTACCTACTCCTTTAAGTGCCTTAATGGTAATAATAAGTAATTTTTTTGAGAGCCACCATTGTAAACAATGGATCTTTAGTTTTTACTCTACACCTAGCTTTTTAGGTTGCATTTAACTTGTAGTAAACCTTTGTTGCTCGAGTGCAAACCTCCATGCTCTCGATTTAAATAATTACTGGGATCAAAAACTCGATCTCGCACTTGAGCTTTACTTACGGACACACTACATATACTGACGTCAATTACTTCACCATGATTGGAAACTTCATAATAACTTGCAATTGCTCACCGTGTACACCAGTAAATAACATACAAATTCCTTCACATGAAGGGATCATGCAACCCAGCACCCTATCATGTAAACCCTCTTCTTCCACTCACACTACCTATGTACCGAGAGGTACATGAGTGGGTAAGTAGGTAAGATGGTCGGTGACTACTAGGTAGGTATATGTGTGTGGATAGTTAGTACATAGCTCAGAGGAGTACAACTAAATACAATCCTGTAGTGTTTCCTTTAATCTTGCCCGTACTCTTCTACACTACACACTTACAAAGCTTTGTCTTTGTACCTATACAAAGAGGGAGAGAGCTTTCTTCTGCACATAGTGTCAGCATCCCGGAAAGAAACATCACAAGGGAGTGCATGGCAATAGAAAAGGTTTGGAGAGTCAATGAGATATGATTCCAATTTGCAAAGTCTTAACAACAATTCCTATCACAAGTAGCTAGGATGACATACACTTGTAAGAACTAAATCTCTGAAGGCCCTCTCTCTCTCTCTCTCTCTCTCTCAACATCTAAGGTTAAATATTGTATTACATTAAGCTATCTAGGGTTAAGTATTATAATATATTAAGCTTTCTAGCGTTAAATACTATAATATATTATGGTATCATAAGTTTTATAGTACACTAAGGTATCTAATCACTTTATTCAATGGCATTTTCCCTTGATACACTGACAATTTATTGTGGATACTCCCAAAATAACCCACAATGTACTATGAGGTATCTATTCAATTTTACTCAAGTGTATCTAATAATATATAGTATTTGCCCTATTCTTAGCAATTTATTGTAGGTTCTTAGAAGAGCTTCCAAGGGAAGGACATCACTGAATTCTCCACATGGTAGTAGCTTGCGGTCAAATAAAATTCTTCTGAAAATCTGCTCCCCTACATGGCTGGGTGGGGAGTGTAGATGGGTTGGAGAGGGGCTCATGAGGTTTGTCAAAACTTGAACCTGCCAACATTGACATGGGAATAGCCCGTTTCAAGACCAATGTTTTCTTACCAAGAATGATTTAAACCTGAAAATGGATAATGAGTGCCAAGGGATCAGATCAGAGTCATGAAACATGAAAAACAAAACTCAAAAAATTCACACAATTACACCACAGTTGCTCCCTGAAGAACACTTGTTCAAGAATTTTCTTTCATGGTTTTGATTTCGATTTTGGTACTTGTTCTAGTTTCATCCAAAGGGTGCTGGTTTTCAGGCCTGGCAGGGTCACAAGAACTTGAATTGGAACTCTTGAGTTTAACATTTCAAATTTTTTTTACTGAAGACAACACAAAAGACCCATAAAAAAACGTGGCCAGAACCATCCCAGGTGAGACAAAAGAGGGAGGCCAAAGAATGACCAAGAGATGCACAGCCACAAGGGCCCAAAATGAGAGAGAGATAGTCTGTCTTGTGGTAGAAAGCTATCTCATCCACGGCCCCTCTAAATCCTGAGATCTAATAGTAAATCACATTTCAAATTGGAAAGCCTGCTAACATTGGTTAATGTTGGGTAACACACAAATTTTTTATTTGTGTTTTTGAGTATGATGATAATTATATTATTTTAAAAAAATCGTTTTCTTTTGTAATTTTTATCCTAAAAAATTCAAAAAACAAAATTTTTGTTACATGTCTATCAATACCCAAAATTTGAAAACATGAGACAATCATGTAGGTTTTATTTAGGGACTATTATTTTCTTTTTAAAAATTAATCAGTATTTAATAAGTGATTTTCCAATCACTTACCTACTTATGCTTCGTAATAACTTTAATATTTATTTTAATTCATTTTGAATTGTTGAATAAGTGGAATCCTTGCAACATGCAACCCAGACCTGAGAGGAAGAAAGGAAATCATGCAATATTTCTCTTTTAATTAGATCTTTTCATGGACATTGAGTGCAGTCATCATTAAAATATTTACATGTCGACATAAAATTAAAAAAATTCCAATTTTATTGTTGAATTCAGTTCTAAAAGATAAATAATTATTGAACACATGAGTGTCAAACCAGATATTAAGGTACCACATTTGCCTTGTGCCTAGCGCACATCCATCCCTATTAAGGGCATCATGTGGTTCTTAGATAGTGGAAAATCCCTTTCCTATCTTTGACTCTACCTTCATTTCCCCCCAGCCCCCTCCCCAATAACCCTCAACTTTGGAAGGAAATCTTCTTCAGAATTGCCTACCCAAGAAAACAAACTTGAAGTTTCACCTTCTTGAGTGAGACCTTTTAATGGCAATCTGTTGGAATTGGAGTCAAAGTTCATCCTCATTTGGCTGTGATACTTGTAAATGTTTATAAGCAAGCCCAAAATTTAATTTAATTTAATTCAATTTTTTTTGCCTGTGTGTTTCTTAACTTTTATGAAGAACCTCCAGAATCCATTCTTAAAATTAATTAGAACAGAAACCCGCCATTCTTACCCCCATCAAAACAGGTACCCACCCAACCACATTGGTTTTTAGTTTTTACCATGGTATCCTACTTGTGAAGGTGCTGGTTCACCAATCAGGAGAGTAACCACTTAATCTCACCATAGTTGAGTTAGTGGCGTTGTGCCTTTTTTACCCAGTTACAGCATCTAGTGAATATTCTCCCTTGCCTACCTACCTGATAAAATGACAGGTAGGTAGGTAGGTAGGTTGGTAGGTAGCTGGGACCGGCCAGACGAGTCCTGAACGGGGTAAATCTCTTCCTCCTTCATTCTTCTTCGAAGTCTGGAACGTTCTCGCGCGCGCCGGCGTCCTGACGCTCTCCGCCTTTCGCTCGTACCTACAGCCTCCTCTCCTTCGGAACTAGTGATGCATGCAGCCCGACGTGCAGCCCGACGATTCCTGTTGTTGCGTCCTGATCGACAACTTTGTGTGTATCTCGTTGCCAGATTTTTATTTATTTGAAGTTGGTTGTTTTGCTTATGGTTTGGTCCGAGTATCGTGTTTAATTTGATCGAAGCTGGTGGGTGATTCGGAAATTGTTTTGTTTCCAGCTCCAACTCTAGAATACTGGTGTTCTTGCTCGTGGCTTGCTGTCTCTCTCGAGCGATTCTCGCTTTCTCAATATGGTGTTATCAACGCTGTTGCAGTTGCATTTTGCATGATTGCAAGAGTTCTTCAGCAGTAGCTAGATGGTAAAACAGACGAATATATATAGCGTCGCCGATCGTCGCTGTGTCCAGTGGAGCTGTATGTTTCGACAAGTCGGTCTCATTCCTGACTGCAATGGGTTGATTGGAAATCCACTTCGCTCCAAGCTTGGTCGTGAGTTCGAATTACAACATCTGCTGCAGATTCAGGTAGGCGTATTGTATGAAACAGTTTGCGAATGCTGCAGCCTGCATGAAGCTTAAGGAATTCCAAAGCTCAGCTCAAAAATCCAAGTCGCCGCCGACCACGTCTCAGATGCAAGGCCTCCCATGAACTGCCAGTCTCACAACAAGTACTGACATTCTTCAGTCGGGTCATGAGCTGAAATGCTGCTGTTCCTGCTGAGCTTGCTCGACAGAATAAGGTCAGCAGCAGGAGCAGCCGGCCGCCATGCAGAACTTTCTCTATGATCCAGTAACGTGCTGTTTGATCAGCTTGTATGGTCCCGTACCCGCAGCTGCTGCTCCATCAAGTTGTACAGCTTTGATCAGGAACTCATGAAGGAGCTGCAGCAGTGAGCCGTCTTCTCCTCCAGAGTTGTCTGAAGAATTTCATGGGATATTCAGCAGCTGTTTTGAGTTCAAGTTTCTGAAGAGCGAGCTTCCCATCACGACGATGATGTTTCCGCTCGCTTTGACAATGCGCAATCCATCAGCTTCTGGCCTTGTAGTACCGCTGCAAGCGGCCACGAGCTTCCTCAGGTTTTGTATCACTTTCTTTACTCTTCTGTGGAGTTCTCAGCAGTTGGCGTCCTTTGCAGCGCGCGCACAAGAGACCAACCCACAGGATCTGCAAGCTTTGTACGATGTGATGTACTCCATCAACTACGAGTGGGACTGGAGAACGTTGTACACGGATCCATGTACCGGCGGGCCGCAAGGAATCGTGTGCGAGGCGGACTCGGTGACGGGAGTGTATTACGTAACGCAGATGGAGTTCGGCATCATCTCTTCCGTCGACAACATCGTCCCCTGCAGCTACAACGCGACAATCCCGCCATCCATCGCAATGTTCAGGCGCCTGGACTCTCTCTTCTTCTACAGCTGCTTCGTGAACCAAACCTTCAGCATTCCTAACGAGATCACGCAGTTGGGTCCCTCTCTCAGACTGCTCTCCTTCAGCGGAAACTCCGCTCTCGTAGGTCCCATTCCTGCCGGAGTCGGGAACCTCACGGGATTGCAGAGATTAGTGCTCTCGCAGAATGGTTTGCAAGGTAACATTCCTGAAGAACTCTCCAATCTCTCGTCGTTGCTGCAACTGGACCTCAGCGGCAACAAGCTGACGGGAAGCGTCCCTGGAAGCTTGAGCTCGTTGAGCAAGCTGGTGATTCTCGACCTGAGATACAACCAGTTGAGCGGGGAGCTTCCGGCGGCGCTCATCACAAGAGGATTCTTTTCGTTGCAGCGGATGGCGATGAGCTTCAACCAGCTGCAAGGAAACATTCCTGACGCTTTCACGCAACTGGGTCTGTCTTCTCTCACCTTCTTGGATCTCGGCTTCAACAATTTCTCAGGGGTACTGCCGCCATCGCTTGGCAGCAGCTTAACAAACCTTGAGGATCTGTTTCTGAGCTCCAACTTCGGGATGCAAGGACTCATCCCTACTACTCTGGGCAACCTCGTGAATCTGGTGAGGCTGGATCTCTCTTCGTCCAATTATTCTGGAGCCATTCCCGGCAGCAGCTTCAAGAATCTGGTGAACCTGCGCTACTTGGGACTGAGCAACAACAGACTCTCTGGTTCCATTCCTCCTGAGCTTGGTACTGATCTTCCTGATCTCTTCACTCTGGATTTGGAGAACAACGTGCTCTCGGGAGCTGTGCCTTTTGCTCCCTCTTTCGTGCAGAGGATGGGCAGAAACTTGATGGTGTCAGGCAATCCTGGACTGTGTTACACGTCTGTGGTAGAGATCAAGTTCCCTCTTCAACTGGCGCCATGTCCCACCAATTCTTCTTCTTCCTGGGTAGCTCCTGATTCCAACAATTCTGCTGCTGCAGCTCCCATGAGCTCAAGAAGAAGCCAGACAGGAATTTCATCCCGGGTTTTCTTTGTATCCATTTTGTACTGGATTCTGGAGCTGAATCTTCTATAGCACGAGAATTTCAAGAGCTCTTCTGAAATGGCAAGAAATTCTGCTGCACTAGTAGCCAATGTTGCAGAGCCCTTCTCTTATATGTTTCTTCATACAGGACACGGTGATCCTAAGGACACTCTTAGCAGCTCATGGGTGGGATCCAGCTCAGGTTCTTGAGGATGAACAGGGACAAATTCTTTTGATGAGATTTCTTTTTGAAGTGAAATCATGGTCTAGAAATGCAGCACATAAACCAAGCCTGAAAAGGGAGCACCATCTAGTAGCCACATGCTGATGGGACAGGGGCGCCTCCATCTCTGAGGACAAGTCTTTGGAATCTCTTCTTTTTGCAGGGTTTATGGAGCTTGGTGAAGATTGATGTATACACTCTTCACTAGTGCATCTTGAGGATAGCATCGGAGACATAGGGAACGTTGCACACATGAGGAGTTTCATACCTTATTTGTGAAACCAGAGATTGAGGACGATGTGAGGAATTTAGCATGAAAGCTTTATAAGTACTCTCAAGGAGGCTTTAGAGTAAACAGTTTCTCTTGGAGCTTGACCTGCATCTTGGAGCTTCATGGGTGCATGAGTACTGGCTGGCTCTTGAGTTAACCACCATGGTAGAATTTCTTCCACATGAAGTGAACAGCCATGTGGACAAATGTGGTGATTTGTGTACATGAAGAAGATGAAAGAAAGCCAGGCTATAAGTCTCTAGCTAGAGAATGACAATTGCTGCTGTCAAGATTATCCTTGACCAGCTTCTGTGCTTGTAATACTATGCCACCACTCCCTGTAATAACATGGTGTGTTCCACTTAAACCTATTTTTGTGTTACAGATTAGACTTATTTCTTTTCTATGAACTGTTGTCATTAGGCATCTCTGGTATTTTGGTTGGGTGGATGTGAAACCCAACCATGCCATTTTAATGCAGATGGCTTGGACTTTTGACTCCCCAGGTTGAAAACCATAATGCAGTTTAGTTTTATCTTCTTTCATTGCTCCTGTGTCTTCGAATAACAGTTTTTGCTAGCTGAGTTTGATGGTCTTTATCTTGAGGATGTGCCCCAGCTACTTTACCAAGTTGATGTCAAGGACTTCCAGGGTGTGGGAAGGCCACAGATCTGATCTTCTTTAGTGGCTTCATTGTGAAGTTAGAACATCTTGCACCTGATCAACCTCCATGAATTCCTCTATTGGCAGTATCACTTTGACACTGTTCTCAAAGATCTGATTCTAGTCTCCATGTAACTTTATAACAACTGCCAACCACATCCTTCTCTTGTATGCTGGGTACACCTGCCAGCCCTTTCCTGCAATTCATGCTGGTGTGCATGTTTCTAAAATTTGTGGGGGAATCTAGTGTGACGGCAGGAACAATATCAGGTGCAGTGTATGAGCATTCTGATACTGAAGACAGGCATGATTCACTCTTGCAGTGTTACATTAACAGCAAGAACCAATTGGCTTCCCTCCACCTTAAGCAATCAAATTAGTGCCTTCTGCTTGTGCACCTTAAATTCCTTTATCTCAGGTGTTTCAAAAGATACATGAAGAATTACCTCCCCTTGAATGGACTGCTACTATGTCATGGACAAATTGATTTTCTTTGAAAGAAAAAGCACCTACAAAAAAAGTGTGTCTGGACAAATTTCTGTGTTTATTCATTTGCTCACTTTCAATGTGCAGATGCTTCTGATGTTTTAAGCATAAGTAATATTACAAATTTACATTTGTCCTTTAGGAAGAGCTCAGCTAATTTGGATATTCTGGACCAATGTACATATCATGTGAATGCTTGGGAATTCTTGGCATGCAAATCAAGGTGTGTATGTAAATTCCTTGCTTAATCTTTCCAATGTGTTATGGTGAACGTGTGAGCTGCTATCCATTTGCCATCAGCAAGATAGATGTTTGATGGGAGCACATACCCTGTGCTATTTCCATGGCCCACTTCAAGAGCCTGATTTGTGCTCCGTTTTTTGCCATCTCAACCATCCAGGCATAATGTTAAGCCTAATCTCTTATAGTCTAAGCATTGATTTTGGCAACTACAACCATACCCCTTCTGTTTGTAGTGGGCATATCAGTGCTAGCGTCTACTTCTTTGACCATGTTTCAGATGTCAAAATACGACCAGTTTGAAGTGTCTTCAAGCATCCTCTGCACTCCCAGCAAATTTTTCACACATGAATGCATCTGAATCACAGCTATGTTGTACAATCTGCATACACAGGATGCATCCACAACCTGCTTGAATCCGGGGACTATCAACATTTTCAACCTTGCCAAAGTAATTTCAAATCCTAATTATGCAGAGAGTGCTACATGCATGTGGAATGATCAGCAGTTGGTGAAAAACTCAAACTTAGTGACTAGGCGAGAGGAGGGAAGAAAACATAACATCAGCCCATTTAACAGAACATGGAAGACAGCTAAAATGACGTGAAAGGGTTGAATTCTGGGTCCTTGTTCTTTTCCAAATCAACCTTGTGAAGTATAAGCATGGGTTTGAGAGAGCCAACATTTAATTCTATGTATTTCGTTGCAGAGGTACCAAACTCTTCTTGAGTGTCACTGCCTTAAAGACTTCTCTCTCCTCTGTCTTCAGGGACTCCTATCCTTCTCTCCTCCCTACTCACCCATTGCAATAAAACATTTGATGACTTGTGAAGCTTCAGTGCAGTACATGCAGCAACACCACACTGAACTGGTTGTACACTTGAATAAACTGGCAACCAGCCTTGCTGCTGCATAGATGAAAGGTCATCGCCATGACCATGTAGCTGAATCTCCTGCTGGATTGGGTTCAATGAACCAGTCGAGAATTCTCTGCTTGAACTACTGAAAATCCAAATTCAGTCTGTGTGCTAACTGGGTTTAATGACTCTGTCTAAGCCATGCAAATTGCAATCATATTATTACTACAATATTGGGCCTTTCTCTTGTGTATAACAACCAGTGGCTCTTGAACACATGGTAAGGTATTGACAGACCCGGTGAAGTACAAACAAGAGTATTGGGAATTCTGCTTTGTCCAATTCTTGTTACTGCTAGCTACCACTTATCAACCAGATGTCTGCAGCCTTCACACAAACTTGTGGAATAACCAAAAAGAAACTTAACAAATATTTTACAAATAATTGGCTTTCAATAATATCCTTAAGATTGACAACATGACACTCGAGAATGAGCAGAAATTCAAATGTGGGCAAATTATGGTTCTGTTGCTGCACAAGCACTTCAACAGGCTCTTGTTCCAGAGCTGGGGCCAATGGTATGCACAAACATTCATAGGGTTCCTCCTTGGACACCCCAGCATAGAGTCCCTCACATCTCACACCTCAACTGTGCATCGCAAATGCTTGCTTGCCCTGCATTTCAAGGTTGTTGCCTTGAGATTGGGCTTGTCATTGGCTTGCAAGAGTTGATTGTGGCAAACTTCCAAACACTTGCTTTGAAAGTAATCACCAGTGCTGACAAATGAAGAGAGCCCAAAATTAGGTTTGGGTGTAGCCATCCTTCTGGTTTGCTGCAATTTCTGGGAACCTTTTTCTTCCAAGATTGCAAGAAATACAGCATGTTGTGAGCAACTATTGGGTTTCTGAGCAACTATTGTAAAGGCAGTGTTGGAACTCTGTTGGCATGCTGCAAGGAGATGGTCATGGGGATCCAGTCCTCTTCTATGGTTACAATCTGGTGCAAATGTGAGGCTGTGGGAGGGATGGGAATTGAGTAAAGCAGGCACCAAAAAAGAAAAAGAAATTGAGGACAGGGACAATCAGGCAGAGGAGAAGAGCTCCTTGAAAGGTTGATCCATGATGGCCAACAAATCCCCTCTATCATGTAGCTCTCAGCTGACTGCACATTCTTGGACATTGATAAGATACTTGAAATTCATATCCTTAGGATTGTGCCCATAAGGAACAAATGACACAACCCACCTCCAAACTTTCTAGAAGGTCCCGAACAAGAACTTTGTTATTTGTGAGTTTGTTCTCAGGTTTGGGATTTGGCTTAGTTGTTGAAAGATGGACCTAGCAAACTATTTTTAAAATTACAGTATTATATTAAACTAAAATTGGGCAAAGAAGCCTTCAAGGCAGCATGTACTCAAGTAGATTATGAAGGGCAATTTTCACCTGAACAGAAGTCCAAGAAAGTTATAGCTCCTGCCTGACAAGACCAATCTGCATCCTTAACCATCTGAGTGGCAACAATTTTATATTGACACGATCCAAAGAGAGTTGGTCACTTATGGGGTCATAAAATCTCTCCACCAGGCTCACTACAGTAGACTTCCCATACCCACTTTCTCCAACCAGGGCCACAGTAGTTCTAGCAGCAATGGTGAGGCTGAAGCCCGTAAATATCTTCACATGTGGTCAAGTTGCATATGCAAATTCTGTGTCACAGCTCTCAAATTTTCCCTTGAGTTTGTCAGAGCCTTTCCCCTTCCTATTTTATGCATCAACTACATGTGTGTGGTTCATCACCTCAAACATTTTATGAGCTGCTGCTTTCCCTGCTAGAAAGGCAGAGACACATGGAGCTGCTTGGCAAGTGACCTGTGTGATGGACAAATGACTTAAGTACATGAAGCTTGATTGATCTGTACTAAATAGCTTGATCCTCATGCAGGTTAAACAAGGGACAGCAGACTACTGAGATCAGTGAAGATGAACATTTGTTATGGCATTACCCTAAGTTCTCTTCACATCCTGTCATCTAAATGACATGTAAAGCATGCAGTTGTACAGGATTGATAATTCTACAGAGTGATTATTTGCATCCCTCTCTTTGCACATAAATGGAACAATCAATTGGATGGATTGCAACTAATGAGCCACCGGTGAGAACAGCAAAAATCATTCTGATGACACTTCCACCTGATGCCCCATGATCCGCCACAAGAATTTACCCATACCGCATGGCAAGTGCATAACTCAAGAACATCACCATAGTAGGAGCATCTTTTGAACACATTCAGCCCTTTGAAGGATCAAATAATCACCGCGTACAAACTTTGTTGTCCACTTGCTTACCTCTCCAAGGAAGGTGTAAGATGATGTCAGGGATTATAGATGAATCAGAAGAAGGTTCAAATATAATATGATCAGGTAATAATATCACTGTTAACCTAGATATCCTTCCTGTTGAAAGGTACCAAAAAGGAAGTGGGACCACATAATCATCATGGTCAAAGTCAACAAATGATGCACAGGTACTACATATACTTCTGGTATCTGCACCCTTGGCCACCTCAGGTTTGAATCTAGGGCTTGCAACATCTTGTGGAAGTCACCATAAACCAACCTAAACCATTAACATCTTGTGGCCAAGTTACAGTTTTCCCTTCTATGGCATAAAGACTTTGTTGTGAACCATAAGAATAGTAGCACATACACAGTGATGGCAGTGTAAAAGGATGTAGCCTATCCCACTAATTCAGTGCCAACAAAAAGAAAAACTTGCCTTGTTTCTAGATTTGTCGTCTGGTAGTGCCAGATTGATTAACAAATACACTCCCTTCCTTACATCCTCACACATCTGTTTCACATTCATTGCAATTGGGTTAGCCCAAACCCAGCACCGAATTCAAAGCTTCAAATTGAAAAGGTTCAATTCTCTTTTTGCTGCGACTTTCCTGTTTGCTGATCCTTGAATTAGCAATGGGAGCACATCTTGAACCTTAACCTGTGATGGATTTTCCACATACACTACCTTCCTTGCATTCACACATCTTTTTTCTCTTTAATTGGTACTAGGTCAATTTAACCTGTGACCTGATTCAAAGCTTCAAATTGAGAAGCTCCTATCTTGTTGTGAACTAGGTAAGCAGCTTATAATCATCAAGAGGAATGTACATCCCAAATGTACCTGTAAGTTTGTCAAAGTTCGTTTTTAACAAATCAATGATTTATTTGTTGAATACCTCCAGGAAGAAGCAATTAGTTAAAAATTTCAGGTTCTCCATCTCTCACTCTTCCTACAAAATTTACACCAAACATGTGAGCTTGCAGTTCATATAGTTCATATAGTATCACCTCCCAATTTGGATGTAGGTCACATGAAACAAAAACAATCCAAATGCAATTGACATGACCTGATTACACTTCAGGTTCTGCGAAAGAGGTACTAAATTGGGTAACTATCACTTCTAGCAAGTCTCATTATTAGATCCTCTACAAGAAAAACTTGTTGCTCTGGTAGTCGAGACATAGAAGTGGCATATTGATGTGCTATGAACTTATGTACAAAGGAAGTCCTTCAATCCTTTTCTAGTGTTTCTCAACATTCTTTGACACTTTACTGGCCAACACCACCACATCCATTACCATTATGCTTAGCTTCACAAAAACAACAAGGTCTGACACAAATTCTTAAGATTTATTAAAAAGCTCACAAGAAACCACACAAAAAATACAATTAGAAGGGGCAAGCAAAGAAGGGATAAACACTTCAAGGAAAGAACCTCTTCACATTGTGAACCTTGTGAAATGAAAATTATACACAGAAATCAACATTCATGACTACGATAATTTTTGATTTGTTTGAACTTCATGTAATCATATGCACCATCTAGACATTGTGCACAATTAATTAACCCTAGTCATCATTGGTATGCCATGACTAGGGTACATGTATTAAGTTTTATCAAATTGATGACATGTCATGTTGACTCCTTGTTTGAATAATAATCTTAATCTTTATTAAAGTTTTTAGTAACTACTACATGAAAGTTTGCTCAACATTTGAATTAAATATCATCAAGAAATTATAAAAATGTGATGTTATGAAACCAATTAACCAGTTAACCAATTTATAATTATTTCTTTAACATATGAAATTAATTTTAGTGTGAATTCTAATTAAAGATATTATATATGAATTTATAACCCTTAAAAAATCTACAAAGATCAATGATTGATTTTAACATATGGCTAGGTGTCATTATGTCTTAATTTTTTCAATATTATCTAAGTTAAAAAAATTCTCTACCTGATATTACATAAGTTTCTAATATCCAAATATTTAAATAATTTTAAATTTATGTTTTCAATGAATTTTGACATCCTATATTTGTTTAAGTTTTAAATCTTGATTAAAGGTGTGAAAAGTGATGAAGGAAGTAAGGTGGTTGTGTACGATTAAAAGCCATCATGCATGAAATATTCATATTAAGTTCTAAAATTACATTTCAAATAATGCAGATCATAGTGGTAGTCACAAAGTCATTACAAACAACAAACATTTGGTTTGTTTCCATGGCAAAAATATGTAAAAAAAAGATAATGTTTCTAAGTTTTAAAATCCAAGCAAACAATGTGTGCATTGTAACCCAAATAAGTGAACCACCAAGTTCCTATATCCAAGCCTTCATCAATTTCTTGTTTTGACTAAATAAATACCACAACTTTAGTGCTACCTCCTTTACTTTGAACCTTCCATAGAAATTACATCCTTTTTTATCTTACTAATTGAATTTACTTATAACAAGTAATATTTATTATAAATATTGTGTACATATGGTATATTTTTTCTAATACCTATTATTAATGCATCCTCTATATTATTTTTATTTGAAAATTTGAGAATAAACATAACCATACTATAGGACTAGTGGAGTTATAATTTTTACTCATGTAGTTTTCCAATACATTATACAAATGAAAGCAACCATTGGGCAAGGATATACATAATGTCTTTACATTTTATACTAAAATAAAAATAAAAATTCATTCATATTAATTATGAAATTAAAAAATGAAATTGTATAATTACACAACTTGGGCTTTGCATTGTTGTGTATTATTACTACAATCAATTGATGAATTGATTTGGTGGAAATTATATTCCATTCAAAATTTAACAATATTGAACATGAAATTGCATGCAACTTGAATTCAATTCATTTTGAATTGAATTGAATTGAAATGAACTACATTTCAAT
>Ga0209611_10009814_pt1 | contig 14339 bp, 15 predicted proteins | sample S1TSphgellanicum_3_FD_187693 | JGI IMG/M metagenome (GOLD analysis project Ga0209611, IMG submission 187693) | Host-associated microbial communities from peat moss isolated from Minnesota, USA - S1T2_Fc - Sphagnum magellanicum MG (SPAdes) (version 2) | ecosystem: Host-associated > Plants > Peat... | reverse complement strand
TCGCCGGGGGCGAGCACAGGGCTCGCGATCAGGTCGAGAACGTGTTGGGTATATGAGCGGACTAACTTCGCATCTGCATTAATTTTGGGACCTCCATGCGGGGTTACCGCAGCACTGAGTGGCACGCATCGGAGAGCATCGTGAGGCCGCGCTCGAGGTCCGCACCATCGATCGTGAGCGGGACGAGCAGACGGATCACGTTTCCGGCTCCGGCCTTGAGCAAGAGCAAGCCGCGTTCGCGCGCCGCATCGACGATCGCGGCGGCGTGCGCCGCATCGTCGAATTCGAGCGCGCGCATCGCGCCGAGCCCGCGCGCATCCACGATCTGCGGATACGCATCGAAGAGCGCGTGCAGTGCGCTCTCCAGCGTCGCGCCGATGCGGCGCGACGCCCCCAAGATATCGTCCTCGGCGAACACGTCGAGGGTAGCGAGCGCGGCCGCGCACGCGAGCGGGTTCCCGGCGTACGTTCCGCCGAGACCGCCGGGCAGCGGCGCATCCATGATCTCCGCGCGGCCGATCACGCCCGCGAGCGGCAGGCCGCCGGCCAAACTCTTCGCGACCGTGATGAGGTCGGGCGCGATCCCCGCCTGCTCGATCGCGAACATCGTCCCGGTGCGGCCGAAGCCGGACTGGATCTCATCGGCGACGAGCACGATGCCATGGCGGTCGCAGCGCTCGCGCAAGCCGCGCAAGAATGCCGCCGGCGCCGGCACGAAGCCGCCTTCGCCAAGCACGGGTTCGATCACGATCGCCGCAACGTTCCCGGGCGCGACCTCCGATTCGAAGAGCTCGTCGAGCGCGGCGAGGGCGCGCTCCGCGGTCCAGCCGCGCAATTCATAGGGATAGGGCGCGTGGTAGACGTCGCCCGGGAACGGTCCGAAATTCTGCTTGTACGGATTCGTTTTCGCGGTCATCGCGAGCGCGAGGTAGGTGCGCCCGTGATAGCCGCGTGTGAAGGTGACGATGCCTGCGCGCCCGGTCCAGGCCCGGGCGATCTTGACCGCGTTCTCGGCCGCCTCGGCGCCGGTCGTCACGAGCAGCGTCTTCTTTTGGAAGTCGCCCGGCGCAAGCGCGTTGAGCCGCTCCGCGAGCCGGACGTAGCCCTCGTACGGCGTAACTTGAAAGCATCCGTGGGTGAACCGTTCCAGCTGCGCTTGGACCGCGGCCACGATCCGCGGGTGGCGGTGGCCGAGGTTCAGCACGCCGATGCCGCCGACGAAGTCGAGGTACTCGCGTCCCGCAGCGTCCCAAATCCGCGCGCCGTCCGCTCGCTCGATGGCGATATCGTGCGCGATCGAGACGCCCCGCGCGACGTTTGCCGCGCACCGGTCGCGCAGTGTCTCGCTCCGGAGTTCTGATGCGACGGCCATCTCGTACGATACGCCGATTTGTAAAGCTGGGCCTGCGGCCGGGAACCGTCAGGTCTGCGGCCTGCGCCCATTCGGTCCTCCCGCCCGAGCGGATGGCGCCGAGAAGGCTCGATAAAAGCAGGGCTAAATCGGTCTTGTAGGCGAACCATCGGGGTCCCCTTCAGGACACGCCGCGGCCAATCGCGGCGTTTCGTATTCCCAGGAGTCGGGATTGAACGACAAAGAGATCGTACTCACGCGCGACGGGCTCAAGAAGCTCGAAGACGAGCTTGACGAACTGAAGACCGTCCACCGAAAAGAAGTCAACGAGCGGATCCGCCAGGCCAAAGAGTTCGGCGACATCTCGGAAAACGCCGAATACGAGGACGCCAAGCAAGAGCAAGCGTTCGTCGAAGGCCGCATCCTCAAACTCGAAGGCATGATCCGCAACGCACGGATCATCGACCAGAGCGATTACGTCGCCGATGAAGTCCATCTCGGCGCGATCGTCAAGGTCGTCGAAGTGAGCGCGAAGACGGCGCACGAGTTCACCATCGTCGGATCCGCCGAGGCCGATCCCAAGAACGCGCGCCTCTCGAATGAGTCGCCGCTGGGCCGCGCCCTGATGGGTCGCAAGGCCGGCGAGATCGTCGATGTCACGACGCCGCGCGGGCAGATGAAATATCGCATCGACGGGATCAATAAGGCTGCGAAAAAAACCAAAAAAGCCTCGTGAACGACGACCTCGGTAAACGCGAAGCAGAACTGATAGCGGCCAGGCGGAACAACCTGGCCGCTCTCATTGAACGCGGTCGCGATCCGTTTCGCGCAACCCGCTACGAGGTGACGGCGCACGCCGCCGACCTCGCGGTGCGCTACGCCCACCTCGGCCCCGAAGAACGCGACGAGACCGCGCGCTGGCGTATCGCCGGGCGCGTCATGTCGCAGCGCGGACCGTTTGCCGATCTTTCTGATCGCACGGGCCGCTTCCAGGTCTATTTCAAGAAGGACGAGATCGGCGACGAGTTCACGCTGCTCAAGCTGCTCGACCGCGGCGATTTCGTCGGTGCGGAAGGCTTCGTCTTCCGCACCAAAATGGGCGATCTCGCGCTGCACGTGACGTCGTTCGAGGTGCTCGGCAAAGGGCTCGCGCCGCTACCCGACAAGTGGCACGGGCTGCAAGACGTCGAGAAGCGCTATCGCCAGCGCTACGTCGATCTGGTCGTGAACCCGCACGTGCGCGACGTGTTCGTCGCCCGTTCGCGGATCGTCGCCGAGATGCGCCGCTTCATCGACGGTCACGGATTCTTCGAGTGCGAGACGCCGGTGCTGCTCAACATCGCCGGCGGTGCGTCGGCGCGGCCCTTCCTCACGCATTCGAACGCGCTCGATATCCCGCTCACGATGCGGATCGCGACGGAGCTGTTTTTGAAGCGCCTGATCGTGGGCGGGATGGAGCGCGTCTACGAGATCGGACGCATCTTCCGCAACGAAGGCATCGATACGACGCACAATCCCGAGTTCACGATGCTCGAGTTGTACGCAGCGTATTGGAACGTCGAAGACATGATGCGCTTCAACGAAGCGCTCTTCGCCCATCTGGTGCGCGAGATCCACGGCGGCGATTCGCTCTCCTACGGCGAGCTCGCGCTCTCGTTCAAGACGCCGTTCGCGCGCATCGGCTACCTCGAGGCGATGAAAGAATACGGCGGCCTCGAGCGCGAGCAGCTGCTCGACTTCGCCGGCGCCCGCGCGATCCTCAAGGATTTCGGCATCCCGGATTCACCGACGCACGCGCACGCGTTGGACAAAATTTTCGAACGCGTCGTCGAGCCGCATCTCCTCAATCCGACCTTCGTCTACGGGTATCCGGTCGTGCTCTCGCCGCTCGCGAAGCGTATGCCGCACGATCCCGAGCTCACCGAGCGCTACGAACTGTTCGGCGCCTACATGGAACTCGCGAACGCATTCACGGAATTGAACGACCCCGACGACCAGCGTCGCCGTTTCGAGCTGCAAATCGCCGAAAAAGCCGCTGGTGATGAAGAGATTCCGCCGCCGGATTGGGATTTCGTCGCCGCCCTTGAAGTCGGCATGCCGCCGACGGCGGGGATCGGCGTCGGCGTCGATCGGCTCGTGATGTTGCTAACCAACAACACCTCGATTCGCGACGTCGTGCTGTTCCCGACACAGCGCCCGCTCGTGCACTGAATAAACCGCGGCTGCGCGGTAGGCCAGACGCTCCGGAGGGCGAATCCGGGACACATGGTCGTGCATCCCGCAACCGCCGTTGATGAAGCGCTGCGCCGTATCGAGTCGACCGATCGCACGCTGCAAGCGTGGGCGTTCGTCGCGACGACGGCGCGTGAAACCGAAATCATCGCCGGCCCGCTTTCGGGTATGCCGTTCGGCGTAAAAGATATCATCGATGTCGCGCGGATGCCGACGGCGTATGGAATGTGGCGCGAGCACCGCAAAGCGCGGCTCGATGCGTGGTGCGTCTCGCTTCTTCGCGCCGCCGGCGCGATTCCGGTCGGCAAGACGCGCACGACCGCGCACGCGTTTCGCGATCCCGCGCCGACCTTCAATCCGCTCGATCCCGCGCGCACGCCGGGCGGCTCCAGTGCGGGCAGCGCCGCAGCGGTCGCCGCTGGTCAGGTTCCGTTCGCGCTCGGCACGCAGACGCTGGGTTCGGTCCTGCGCCCGGCCGCGTATTGCGGCGTCGTCGGCTTCAAGCCGACCTACGGGCGCATCCCGACGGCCGGCGTCGCGCCGCTCGCGCCTTCGCTCGATCATGTCGGCGTGATCGCAAGCGACGTCGATTTGCTGCGCCGCGTCGCCGAGTGTCTGCTCGCCGGTTTGCACACCGAAGCGAATCCTTCGCCGCGCTTGGCCGTTGCCGACAGCGTCTTTGCGGAAACGTGGGATCCGGAAACCGTCGCCGCGACGAAAGCCGCGATCGCAAAACTGCGCGCGGCGGGGATCACGGTGACCGATGTGACGCTCCCGGCGGCGATCGCCACCACGCACGCCGACGCGGATCGCGTCGTCAGCTACGAAGCCTACACGGCGCTCGCACCGCTCTTGGCGCACGCGCTGCCGACCGAGCTGCGCGGCCTGCTGCATCGTGGCGCCGAGGTTCCGCGTGCCGCCTACATCGATGCGCTCGATCGGCGCGAACTCCATCGGGCGAGCGTTAACGAGTTTCTCGCCGGCTTCGACGCGGTGATCGTTCCGGCGGGCAACGCGGCCCCCGGCCGCGGCTCGACCGGCGACGGTTCAACGTACGCGCCGTGGTCGTACTTCGGAACGCCGGCGATCTGCCTGCCGATCCCCGGCACGGCGCCGGCCGCGCTCGCGCTGCAGCTCGTTGCGATCCCCGGCAGCGATGCGGACTTGCTGGCAACGGCCGCGGCGGTCGAAGCCGCGCTCGCTTAAGCGGGCGATAATCTGCAACCAACGATTGGTAGCCTCGGTCGAACGAATCGTCACCTCGACTCACTCGAAAGGCTATCGATCTATGGATTTAACAACCGGCTACCCCGCCAGCGTGAAGACGACGCTCCACGGCATCGTCCAACTGCAACGCACGATCGATAAGGGTAAGGCGCTCGCCGCCGGCAAAATCGGCGAGTATCACTACAACTGCCCGATGGACCAGCACGTTTTCACGTTCCTCGGCATCGACCACGAAGCGCTGCTCGCAAAGATCAAGGCCGCGAAGAACGATCAAGAGATCAGCGACTACGTCGCGCCCTTCATCCACGCGAAGAGTGACGCCGAAATCGAAGCCTTCAACGCGGAATGGCTCAAGCACGGCCCCGATCCGGGCAGCGACGCCGAAGGCTACTTCAACGGCATGCTCAAGGAATTGGCCCCGGAACGCACCGACATCACCTCGTGGGCCGACTTGCTCGACCTCGACGAAAAACGCCCCGTCCCCATCGCGGCGTAACCGTCACCGACATGATGAAAGAGCCGCTCGTGCGGCTCTTTTTTTGCCCGCTTCGCATCTTCGGACGCGATCAGTGCTGGGGCGCGACGTAGTTTGGCTTGCTACCGAGCAAGGCATCGATCGAGCACGTTCCTTCGGCGATGCCGTCGCCGACGACGAGTTCGATTTGCGCCGTCGCCGGGATGATCGCCTCGGCGCCGTAGTGCACGAAGCCGTATGCGCCGATCGCGCCGCTGACGATTTCGGGTGCCGTTCCTTTGAACACGCCGATTACGCCGGCGACGCCCGGGATGTCGCGGGTACGGCCTTTCGTCACCGCGTACGCGGAGATGCTCGTCACCGGCACCTTGGTTCCGTCGGCGCGCACGACGTAGCGTGCCTCGATGCTGAGCTCGCCGCCTTGCGCGCGGCGCGCGTGCTGCGCGTAGTCGACGATCCCATAGCCGGTGAGCCCCGCCGGCAATGCGTCGGCGCCGTCAGGCGAAGAAATCGTCGTGAACGAGATGCGGTCGCCGACGTTCGCGGTTGCCGAGTCGAGCGGGGCCGTCAGCGTCGCGCGAACGAGGGGACACGGCGGCAGAGCAGCGGAGGTGACCGGCTGGGCGAACGCCGGCGCGGGCCCGGCGCCGAGGCTTACGAGTATGCCGGCGAGCCGCATCGCGACAGAACGGTTCATCGAGTTGCAGTTCCCTCCATGGCGAGTCAAGTCGGTACTTTCGTACTCGCAAAGCGGCCTCCGTTGCGCCGGCGTTGAACGCGCGCGGGTGCCGACGTATCGCCTCACCATCGAATATGATGGAACCGAATTTTGTGGCTGGCAGCGCCAAGCGTCCGAGGTGCGGACGGTCTGCGGCGAGGTCGAGACGGGCCTCTCGGGGCTCTTCGCGGAGCGGATCGCCGTGACCGCGGCGGGCCGCACCGATACGGGCGTGCATGCCTGCGGCCAAGTGATCTCGTTCAGCAGCGAACGTGATTTTCCGGAAGAGCGGCTGGCGCTTGCGCTCAACGCGCATCTGCCCCCGGATGTCACGGCACGCGACGGGGCGCGCGTTGCGGACGGCTTCTCGGCGCGGCACGATGCGCTGGAACGCATCTACGATTACCTGATCGTGAATCGGCCGATGCCCTCAGCGCCGCTGCGCCGCGTCACGCACCATGTCTGGTCGCGCATCGACGACGAACGCTTTGCGCGCGCGGCGGCCGACATCGTCGGCCAACATGATTTCATCGCGTTTTGCGGCGTGCTTCCGGAACGCGGCGGGACGGTACGCACGGTGAATTCCGTTGTCCTCGAACGCGCCGGCGACCTCGCGCGCATCCGGATCCGCGGCGTCGGCTTTCTCCATCGCATGGTGCGGATCTCGGTCGGCACGCTCGTCGAGATCGCCGATGGCCGGCGGCCGGTCGACGACATCCCGCGCATCCTCGCGAGCCGCGATCGCCGCGAGGGCGGCTACACCGCACCGGCCTGCGGGCTCACGCTCGCCGGCGTCCGCTACGCGGACTACGACTCGACGCGGCCCGCGCTTGGATTCTCGGCGGGTGCGTAGGGACTAATTGCGGCCGGCGGCGAGCCGGGCGAACGGACCACTCTGCGCGAGTTCCGGCGAACCGCTCGGCTGCGCATCGGCGACGATGACATTGACGCGCTCGCGCAGCGATTTTGCGAGATCGTCGATACCGACGCTCGCGCTCTTGCTGGCCTCGCTCGTGCTCGCGAGCAGCTTTGCGGCGGCATCGATGCGGTCGCATGCGCTGCGCTGCAGCGCGACGCCGTTGGTAACGGCATCGGTGAGCTGTTGCATCGCGGTGATCGTTTTGATCATCTGCTGGTTGGACGTGTTCTGTTCGTCGAGCGAGCGCGCCGCTTCGCGCATCAGGGTGTTCATCTGCTCGACGGAGTTGACGATCGCGGACGAGCCGGCGGCTTGTTCGCGCGCGGCGTGCGAGATCTGTTCGATCAGCCGGCTCGCCTCGGCGACCGCGCCGAGGATGTCGGCGATCGCGCGGCCGGCGAGATCGGCCATCTGCAGGCCGCTCTCCGCTTTGCTGCCCGAGGCGGTGAACGAGTGGATGACCTCGACGATTTTGGCCTGGATGTCTTTGACGAGTTGACTGATTTCGCGCGTCGACTGCGCCGAGTTCTCGGCGAGTTTGCGGACTTCGTCGGCGACGACCGCGAAGCCGCGGCCGTGTTCGCCCGCGCGGGCGGCTTCGATCGCCGCGTTGAGCGCCAGCAGATTCGTCTGGTCGGCGATCGTATCGATCACCTCGACGATGTCGCCGATTCGCTCCGATGCGTTGCCGAGTTCTTCCATCTTTACGACGACGCCGTTGATGTCCGTGGCGATCTCGCGCGTCGATTCGACCAGCCGGGCCACGGCCTTGCCACCGTCGCGGGCCTTGGTGTCGGCCTGCAGCGAGAGCGTGTTCGCTTCTTGCGCGTTTCCGGCGACCGCGTTGATCGAGACGGCAAGTTCCGCGATCGCCGAGGAGACCGTGTTCACGGTATCGGCGATCCCGCCGATGTTGCCCGCAACGAGGGTGATCGAGGAGACCATCTGCTCGATCGCGGCCGACGAGTCGCCGACGCTGCGCCCGAGTCGCGCCGTCGCTTCGCCGGTTTGCCGCATGCTGGTCGTTGCTTCGCCGGCGGCGCTGCGCGCGTCACCGATCGCGGCCGTTTCGCTGCGCAGCGCGGAATCGAGCTTGCCGTGGCGCTCCACGATTTCGTCGATGGCGGGTCCGAGCGCGAGCGCGGCGCTCACGCGGCGCGTCTCGATCGCGAGCGCTTCGCTCGTCCGTTCGTGTTCGGCGGCAAGCGCTGCGTGCGCCGCTTGCGCGCTGCGCAACCGTGCCGCGAGCACGAGCGCAACGATACTGGCGGCGAGGGCAAGTGCCGCCGCGCCGAGGAACCAAAGATCGAGGCCGGACATCATGAGGACTCCGTGTTAATCGTCGTAGCGGTTGACGAGAATCTTGATCTGCCGGGTCTTCGCGCTGCGCAGAAACGTGATGTTCACGCGTTGGCGGCCGAACGCGAAGCGGAAGAGGAAATCGAATGACTCGGCGGCGTCGCCGGTTCCTTGTGCAAAACGGTCGAAGCGGCCCTGAAATTCCTGCACCGCCGCGCACGGCGCGACGTCGCGAAAGAAATTCCGTCCGAGGACGCGATCTTTCGGCAGCCGCGCCATCCGCGACTCGTACGCATTGTATTGCGCGATCGTGCCGTCGTGATCGACGGCGATCAAGCCGAAGGGCAGCGCGTCGATCGCTGATTCGCCGAGATCGAACAGCTCGGATGGGCTGGCTTCAACGTCCATGGCAGTTCCGGGGCACTTCGGTATGAATGGTTCCGGCCATGCAAGCGGAACCGCCCTGGCGTGCCGTTGGCAATCGATCGAATCGAGCGGCTGGCCGCTGCCGGCGTCCGCGAACAGGTCGCCGCTCGCACGATCGTGCCGCTCGACGCGCCGATGGTGGCGATCGTCGCGGCAGGCGCGCTGCGCGTCTTCCGCAACGCCGCTTTCGTCCGCGACGTCACCCTCTTCTACGCTCGCCCCGGCGACGTTCTGGCCGCCGGGGCGCTCTTCGAGGAACGCTCCGCGGAGAGCGGCGCGCAGGCCGTGATCGACTCGGAGCTGGTGATGCTCACCCGCGAGGCCTTCGAGACGATCGCCGCCGGCGACGCGGGCCTCTACGTCGAGGTGGCGATGAACCTCGGCCTGCGCGCCGACCGGATCCAGCAGAAGGTCGAGTTTCTGAGCCGGGCAACCGTCGAAGAGCGGGTCGCCGCGGCGCTGTTGGAACTCGCCGACCTCTTCGGGGTGCCGGTCCCGGGAGGAACCCGGCTCGAGCTGCCGCTCTCGCAAGCCGATTTGGCTGACCTGGCGGGGACGACGCGCGAGTCGGCCTCGGGGGCCGTCGCGGCCTTCACGCGGCGCGGCATCGTCCGCGGCAGCCGGCTCAAGGGGCTCGTCGTCACGGATCGGTCGGCGTTAGAGCAGGTGCGAACCCTCGGCTAGCGGTCCGGAACTGACGCAGCGGCACGGTGAAGAGCACCGTGTCGAACGGCGCCATTTCGCTAAAATCGCGGATGAAGAGCAGCTGGCCCGTTCGGCCAATCCGGCGGGCCGGCGGGCGCCGGACCGAGGCTAGCCGGTTGCGGACCCCCGCGGCGCCGTCTCGAACCCGATCCGGACGCCGCAGGTTTTCCGCAAGCTGCTAGGGAGTCGCCCGTTGTTACGGACAGGCGACGGCGAAGATCAGTTGACCCGGCGCGACCGGGAACGAGGTCGGGAACGAGGAGAACGACACCGTCATCGCCGAGGTGTTGATCAACCCGACGCCCGGTAGCTCGTTCTGCCACGCCCCCTCGTAGAGGTCGAGGTCGCAGCCGCTGGTATCGGCGCCGAGCGCTCCGCCGGGTTCACCGCTCGATTGGTACGTGATCGTGATGGCCGGCGATGCCGAGAACACGATCGTGTTCGGGCCGGGATTATAGATCGAGAGATACATGACCGGACTGTAGCCCGGTTTCGCATTGTCGGCTGCGAGCGCCGGCGTGATATCGCTTGTCGCTTCGCCGCAACAACCGTTGAGCGCCGTCGCGAAGGTGACGGTCCCGCTGCCCGACGAGGGCGCGCCCCATTGCAGGCCGACGCTTGCGGACACGTCCGAATTCGCCGGCACGGTCACGGCCCCGGGCACGGTGCCGGCCGCGAACGTTGTATTCACTGAGCCGCCGCCAAAGGTGTACGCCTCCGCAGCCGCCGAGGCGGCTGGGCTTGGCGAGACGACCGGGCTTGGTGAGACGACCGGGCTTGACGAGACGGCCGGGCTTGGCGAGGCAACCGGTTTTGCCGAGGCGACCGGGCTTGGCGAGGCAACCGGGCTTGGCGAGGCAACCGGGCTTGCCGAGACGGCCGGCTGCGGCGTCGATTGCGGCTTCGCGGTCACGCTCGATCCACCGCCGCTGCAGCCGGCGATGGCGGCGGCGGTGATCAAGGTGAGCGCGGTGAGAACGAGAGGTCGACGGAGGGGAGATTCCTGCACGAAAGGTCCTCTTTCTTCGAACGAACGGCTCTGCGAACGGCACAACCAGCCCGTCGCCACTACCGCGAGATGTCAAAGGCCGAAATGCATCTTCCGACGATATTTCGGTCGTCCGACGAAATTTAGGCTCTGCTTCGAGCAAGACCTTCAGCTAGGCGTACCAAATTGGCACGGCTGCTCCGTGGCCTTGACTCCTGGCCCCGTGGGCCTTACAATGCTCAGGTTGCCGCGGGCCCGGTCCCCGGTTATCTTTTTCTGGAACGAATCGGCACTTTTTATGCGCACCTATCAACAGAAGACGGCAGAGACCAAGCACGACTGGTATATCGTGGACGCGGCAGGGCAACGGCTCGGCACGCTCGCGGTTCGTATTGCTCAGGCGCTCTCGGGCAAGCAGAAGCCCACCTACACGCCCCACATCGACGACGGCGATCACGTGATCGTGATCAACGCCGACAAGGTCGAGCTCGGCGGCAAGAAGTGGCAGCAGAAGGTCTACCACCGTCACTCCGGGTTTCCGGGCGGCCTCCGCACGGAAACCGCGCAGAGCGTGCGTGAAAAGTACCCCGAGCGCCTCATCGAGCGCGCCGTCCGCGGCATGCTCGCGACCAACCGCATGCGCGACGTTCAACTCAATCGCCTCAACGTCTACGTTGGCGATGCGCATCCCCACGCCGCGCAAAAACCGGCGACGTTAGGCTAGGACGAATGCAGACCGCAGATCTCTTCCTCGGAACCGGCCGCCGCAAGCGCGCCGTCGCGCGTGTCAAACTGACCCTCGGTCAGGGCGTCATCACCGTGAACAACAAGGCCGTCGACGATTACTTCCCGCGCGCGTCGCTGGTCCAGATCGTGCGCCAGCCGCTCGACGTGACGCAGAGCCTGTCGCGCTTCAACGTCAGCGTCAAGTGCGAAGGCGGCGGCGTCTCGGGTCAAGCCGGTGCCGTCCGCCACGGGATCGCCCGCGCGCTCTTGGAGATGGACGAGTCGCTGCGCGAGCCGCTGCGCCGTAACGGTCTGCTCACCCGCGATCCGCGTGAGAAAGAATCGAAGAAGTACGGTCGCAAGCGCGCCCGCAAACGCTTCCAGTTCTCGAAGCGCTAAAGATGCGTACGACGCCCGCCTTTTGGCGGGCGTTTGCTTTTCCGGCGTTGCTCGTTCTGGGCAGCATCTGGACGGCAAGCGCCCAAGTCGCTCCGCCGACACCGGCCCCGCCCATCCAAGCCCCGCCGGCGCCGGCTGCCGCCGCGAGTCACGAACCGTTGCTCGACGATTCGCACGTCATCGGGCTTGCGAAGGCGGAATTCGAGCGCTTGCGCACCGGTCACGTGGACCGTGCGCTCTACACGCCGGAACTCTCGGACGAACTCAAAGACGCACAAATCCAGGCGGCCAAGCACGACGAGATGGATCCGCTCGGCGCGCCGCTCAAATTCACGCTGGTGCGCACCGTCGCGCAGGCTGGGCATCGGACCTTTCAATACCTCGTGCGCTGCGAACACGGCATCGTGCAATACACGATCACGTTCTTTGGCCCGAAGAACCTCGAGGACGGCGTCTACATCACGCCTATCGGACCGACGCCGTAAGCGGCGGTCGCTTCGCCGATCAGGTTTTCTCGACGTCGCGCGAGCGGCCCCCGTTTTGTTTCGCGACGTGCGGTAGCGCAGCGACGATCGCTTGCCACAGCACGTCTGCACCATAGCGGACGGGATCGGTTGCCGGCAGGCCGGTGTCGCGCGCGATGCTCGCAATGATTTCGCGCGCAGCGCTTTCATCGAGTTGTGAGGTGTTGAGCGCGACGGCGACGCAGGTTGCCGGTTTGATCGGGCGCAGATACGCTTCGTGTGCATCGATGAGCGTTCGCAGGTTGGGGATCGCGACGTCGAAACCGAGGATCGACGATCGGCTCGCATCGTGGCAGAACACCAGCAGGTCGGGCGCGCTGCCGAGCAAGAGGCCGAACGTGACCGGCGCGTAGGCGGGGTGGAAGATGCTGCCTTGTCCCTCGACAAGCGTCACCAGGCTTGGATCCGCCGCGGTGACGAGCCGCTCCGCCGACCCGGCGGCGAAGTCGGAGATCACGCGGTCGACGGCGATCCCGTCGCCCGCGATCAAGATCCCGGTCTGGCCGGTCGCGACGAATTCGGCGTTGCGCTGCTCGCGATTCGCGGCCCGCTCGACCTCGAGCATCACCGACATCTTCCCGACGGCGCAGTCGCTGCCGACCGCCAAGACGACGGGTTGCGGCACGTCGTACGCCGCCCCCGAGAAGACGCCCAGATCTGCAGGCGGCACGCGCACGTCCCATAGGCGGGCACCGCTGCGCTCTGCGCGCGTGACGAACTCGGCGTCGTCCGCTAGCAACGCATGAAGCCCGCTGACGATCTCGAGGCCGCGATCGATCGCCGCGAGAATCTGGGACCGGTAGTTCGGCGGACTGAAGCCGCCCGCGGTTGCGACCCCGATCAGCAGTGAGGTCGGCTCGAAGGCGAGCGTCTCGTCGAGCGACGCCACGATCGGCGCAACGCTTCCGAGCTGCGGTGCCACGTCCTGCATCGTCCGTCCCGCGTGTTCGCGGTCGATCACCGCGACGACGTTGTCGCGGCCGTAGCGCATCACGCCGTAGGCGGTCTTGGCAAAGTGTTGGTTGAGCAGGCCATCGGCAATGATGACATACCGCCGCTCGTGCCCCGCGGAACTCTTTCGCATGATGCCTGGTTCTCAACTTTCTCGGGAGTACAATATTTCGCTCAAACGGCAATATTTCGTTTCAGTCGCGGAATCTCGTAACTCCTGCCGTTTCGCCGGCGCATAGAAACATGTTACGCCGGTGCGCTTCTGCTTAGAGCAGCGCGTACGCGGCGGCGGCGATTTCGCCGAGCAGCGTACCGGCCGTTCCATACGTTTCGCCCGGCTCGAGCGCGACTTGGTTCGCGTAGGCAGCGAACACGAGCGTCTCGCCGGACGCCGTTTCGATGTATCCGGCGAGGCCTTTGGCAAGGACCATGGTGCGCGGCCGGAGGCGATCCGGAAACCCGTGCGTCCCCGTTTTCGCGAACACGTGCCCGGCGGCCGGCGACTCGGGGACGATCGAGAAGAGCGAGCCGTCGCGCCCGAGGATCGGCAGCGCGGCGCGGATGGCAGGCGCGATCGGATGCGTCGCGATCGCGCGCAAGAGCCGGCACATGAAGTCGGGCGTGAAGTAGCCGCGGGCGCCGCAGCTATCGCCTTGCACGATGCCTTCGTCGTCGCCGTCGAGTCCAAGCGCGGCGAGAAACGCGCGCAGCTGCGCAAAGCCGGCATCTTCGGCGCCCGCGCCGAAGACGCCGCGCTCCGCACCGACGACGCGCGTGCATAACTCGGCGTGCAGATTCTGACTTACCTTGAGGACGATCTTCGCCGCTTCGGAAAATGGCGGCGAGACATGTTCGGCGAGGACGGCCGGCGCGAGCGCGTCGGGCCCGCCGGTGTAGACGCTCGATCCCGCGGTACCCGTCTCAACCGTCACGTTGAGGCCGGCGAGCAGTTCGATGAAGATCGTCCGTGCGAACGCGCTCGGCGAATCGACGGGATGCGTGTCGAGTTGCGTGACGCCGGCGGGCAGGCTGCCGCCGACCCGCACGATGCGCGTCCCGTCTTCCTGAGGTTCTTCGCTCGAGAGGGTCAGCGCCGGCGTGCTCTCGGCCGAACCCGTGACGGCCTCGGAGACGAACGAGACATAGCTCGTTGCCGGCGACGGCGCGATCGTCACCGGCTCGCCCGGCGCGTTCCCGGCGCTGGCGGTGAGGTCGACCAGGTTGTCGTTGACGACGATCGGCGAGAGTACGACGCCGGTGCCCGATTCGCGAAAGCCCTCCGGGAAGATCGAGAGATCGATGCAGACGCGGCCGGTGATGCGGCGGACGCCGCGTTCGGCGACGGCCGTCGCGAGCGCGCGCATGACGAGCAGCGGATCGCCCGGCACGACCGCGACTC
>Ga0209611_10009813_pt1 | contig 14340 bp, 14 predicted proteins | sample S1TSphgellanicum_3_FD_187693 | JGI IMG/M metagenome (GOLD analysis project Ga0209611, IMG submission 187693) | Host-associated microbial communities from peat moss isolated from Minnesota, USA - S1T2_Fc - Sphagnum magellanicum MG (SPAdes) (version 2) | ecosystem: Host-associated > Plants > Peat... | reverse complement strand
CCCCCCTTTTTTTGGTTCTTGGCCGTTTTTCCCCTGGACCTGACCTGCCACCCTGCTCGCTTTCCTACCCTCCTAAGTACTGCAGCAACCTTGGTACCTTATTCCTTCTGACATAGCTACACGCATAACTAGTTATGCTATTGACCTAGCGACCTAGCTACTGTACTAACCACCTACCTTCCTAACCTAGCTACCTTATTAATTACATACCTTACTAACTTGCCTATCTACCTAACTACCTATCTATCTATGCTTTTTTCATAGCCAAATACCTAATTAACTACCTTCTCTTTTTTTTTCACCCCACCCCCCTTGTCAATCCTACCTATCAGTTTATTAAGGTTCACCCTAATTTATGGATGATGAACATAGGTCCCCATATGTAAATATTTTAAAAAAATTATAGTGAAAACAATGCCATATTTGCAACCATTTTGTTTTAGTTTATGCATATTTTATTAAATTTTGTTCACCTAATTTATTATTGAATGGACATTACAATACATATTTTCATGTAATTATTATAAGTATGTACTATTGGATTATGGTTTAAGTTTAGGGTTGGGACACATAAATTAATTAATAAGTTTTTCACAAATGTATAGTAATTAACTTAAAGTAGGCTAAATTTGGGGGGGAATATTTTAAGGTTTACACATATGTGAAGTAATATAATTGCATTCTATATCTTCTTCAAAGATAGTGGAAAAAATTAGGTTGGAAATATCACACAAAGGTAAAAGACATATCTTCTCTTTTGGTTTTGTATTTATTTGATTGTTATTAAAATATTTTCTTCCAGTCAATAAATATTTATAATTTAAAACCTTTAAATTTTGGTTTTTTAATTTTTTCCTATGTTCTTTTAAATTTTTTTATTTTGCATTATATAATTTGTATAGTTTGTAAAGTTGTTTGGGTTTAAGGCATATATTGGGACTTTTTTTGTTATGGTTTGTATAATTAGGGTTGTAATAAGGCTTATGGAAAAATATCATTTGGATTTTTAGGGTTATGCTTTATGATTTAGTGTATAGGAATTTGGTTCATATATTTCAGAGCTTAAGGTTTATACTTTAAACTTTGTTCATTGTATTATTTTTTGATCTTATCACTTGTTTAGATCTATACCATAATTATGAATTTGCTTTGTTTCTATATGTTCCATAGTTGTTAGAGTTTAATATTTTCTAACCCACTTTTGTATGAGTTGTGATCTTTTAGGGTTGCATTTTCAATTGGGATTACAAACTTTGGTGGAACGTTAACATCTTTTATTCCTAAAGGTATACATTTGTCTCTTGTTTTTTTTTTTTTTTTTTTTTTTTTTTTTTTGTGTTTATACTTTCACAGTTTAACCTCTTTTCATTTCCTAGTTATTGGATATAGAAAGGGCATCAAGTTTCATTAAATATATAACCACAAATAAAGGTTTTATACCTTTGCACAAATATTTTATATTCAATATCTCTTTGTAGTTTGATTTTTTCATACCTAGTGAATAATGCATTGATTCCCCACAACCAATGTGGGTTTTATGGCCCAAGGCAGATACTGCATTTTGCACCTTTCAAACAGTGTGCATTAATTATCATTATGTGGGTATTGCTACATGAGGTTTTTAGACATTGTGGGCTTAAAGTACAATTTGGGTATTGCATATGTGAACATTTTCAATGATGGAAAATTTAATAACTCAATGTGGGTATTGCCAAATTTTGTTTTAGTATAGGGGTTCATAATGCCATGTATGTATTACATTTTGGGTTTTTGTTCAATGATGAATGTTTACAAAATTATAAATTATCTTGGTGCAGGAATTTGTCCTACTTCCTTCAATCATGGGAAGGGTTCCAAAATCCCATTCCATTCATGTCCAAAACCCCACCAAGTCCCCTTTTTCAAACAAGGACTTCGTGTGGAGGTTTGGGTTACGCCATGGAGGGCAAAATAAAGTGACCATTCAATTTGCTTATGTTCCATATGCTTGCATTTCGGAATTCTTGGAAGGTGAACAAGGGGATATGAGCACCCCTGTGGAATGGAATGTTTACAAAAACTTTCCAAGCCAAATAGATGTCAAGCAACCAACTATTAAAAACCACCTCGGGCATACGTGGTAAACATTTATGGCATTAACCTTTTTTATTTCTTTAATTCATATACCAAGATGTAATCATTTACATTTTGAAAGTTTTTTGGTTTAGGTATCAATGTGGATATGGACCAGAGGACTATTGGGAAAATTCAACCCACATTCGATTTATTAAGCGAGGATGCCTAACGTCATTCTCAATCAAACATCTATACACATGACTTGATGTGGTTGAGATCACAATTTATCATAAGGCCCATACACGAATTGATGGGTCATTCGCACATGGTGAGCATGACCCGGAATCCATTTTTCGTATGTCTCATTATGCTCCACGCATGTCACAAGCATTGAAGGACCACATATGGGCCCAACTAAACTTAGGTTACACGACCAAACAAATATATGACAAGCATAAAGCAATTTGGTGGGAACATGTGAATGCGGGTCAAACCATGACATGAGATGATTTCATTCGGCTTCAAGACATTGCATATTTGGATCGAAAACATAAAAAAGGGAGTTGGCATTTACACACCAACCCTGTAATTTCAATTCGGTCTTGGGCTCTCCAACATCCGGAAGATGTGTTCTTTTTCCAAGATGTTGGTGAAATCAACGAGACTCAAGTCCCATTCACCATAGGTATTCAAACACCAACTCAATGTGAGTCCATGCTATCATATGGTCACAATGGTGTCATTTCTATGGATGCCAGATTTGGCACAAATGACATGAAATTCCATCTATTCACCTTGATGGGGTTTGATCATCGCACGGGTGTCCCTTTAGCTTGGATCATTACAAGTAGGCAAGCAGTTCAGGATTTGATCGAATGGTTGAAACCATTAAAAGATAAGATGTTATCACACATGCCACATTGGAAACCGTCATGTTTTTTCGTTGATGATGCACCTCAAGAATTGAAGGCGTTACAGTTAGTTCTATACCTAGGACCCACTTTGTATTTATTTCCTTATTTTTTTTGATATCTTTCATAAAATTTTTGATTACTTCAAATGCATTTTATGCTGTATTAACCCCATCCACTCATGGAGATTTTACTACATGTGTCCTTACTAGGGTCGTATGGGGTATGGATAAGGTTCCCATCTACCTTTGTTGTTGGCATGTTCTGAAAGCATGGCGCTTACGTGGTACTGAAAAAATCAAAGATGTGGAAGTGCGGGGTGAAATCCTCCAAGACCTTCATGATGTGATGTACATGTCCATCAATCATGGAGAAACAATTGATGACTTCAAAGAGCGTGGGAGGGTTGCTGTGAGAGAAAGCTTTCATAAACATAGGCCTGGTGATGTGTGGACAAATTATTTCTAGACTTATTACCATCAGTTTGATAAGTGATAATATTTATCTGGGTTTAGTATTCAAAATTGTTTTGTAATAATGTTATTCATCCTTGTGCATTATGTTTATGTTTGTAGAATTATGGATGGTGGGTGTTCGAAGAGTGCCCCATTCCAACCAAGACACCCAAGCAAACATTGAATCATATCTTGGTGCATTGAAACGTTGGCTTGCTTTTGACACAAAAGGCCTTAAAGGGCGTAGGATTAATTGGTTGGTGTGGCGATTAACAACAACCATTGCACGCCATTACATGCACACATTAGAAATGAAAAAAAAGGGTTTCATAAAAAACAAGGTTATGGAGGCCATTATTACACAAAATGTGGAAAAGGCAGCCCTTATTCCACTCACTAATGTGTACCAACCAGCCCTTGAAAGTGATGGAGCTTGGGGCGTACGGAGCCAACGCCTTCCCAATGTTATTTATGCGGTGAAATTCCCATTCACCAAAATATTTTGTTGCACATGTGAATGGGCATTGTGAAGGAACATGTGTAAACACCAAATTGCGATCATTCTCACATGCATAGACATTTCTCAAGAGGATATCATTCATTACTGTGGAACATGGTATGGATCACATCATGGAGGGTTGGGTCACATGTTTGTAGACCCATGACATATTCCAGATGATATGGAGTCCAATGATGATGACGAAGATGAACATCTTGAAGGTGATGATGGGATCATGGAATTTGATGGGCTCATGAACATGGAGCAAAATGATCTTCGTATGGGTGCCATTATAAGGTCTAATGACACAATAAATTCATTAACCCCAATGGAAAGGGCGCTTGCACAATTGGTCATTATAATGCAAGAGATCACAAATGAATTAAGTTTATGACAAAATGTGAGTTTTATAATGAATGGAAAAAACCAGTGACTATTATGGGACACTATATTCGGGTATTGCAATGAACGTAAAAACTAGCGACTATTATGGGACCCATATGGGGTGTTGCAATGAATGAAAAAAACCAGTGACTATTATCTAAACCCTATATCTAGGTATTGCAATGAATGTGTGATAACAACTATCACGAGCCTATATGCGGCGGCTATTACATATTTTGGTAATATCCAATGTCTATTACAAGATCCTATATGCGGGTATTGCATTGAATAGTAATACCCAATGCCTTTTATGGGACCCATATGTGGGTATTGCATTTTTGTAAATGGCCTTATGGAAGTTGTAAAAAAAAATGATGTAAGTAGTATATGTTTAAAATGTGTGTATTGTTTTAAAAGTTTTTGGGTGATGTGAGTCTTATTACATTAGACATAAGTATTACATAATGTTCATTTTGATCTTTATAGATCCTAGACAAATTCATGTTACCTATTCATATGGGCCTATTTAAGGTTTGATTCTTACATCTTAAGTATTAAGATGTATATGACAAAAATGACATATATGATTAACCATATACCCATCAAACAAGTGTGACTAAAAAAATATATTATATTGATAAAAAATGTACAAAAATGGGTGGATGAAAAATTACTAAAGAACCCAATGAAAAAAAAAAGGTTCTCCATAACACATCACAAGACCAAAGTTCAAAAATTAGGTAGTCCAAAAAATAAAAGCTTGAAATAACCTAGCTAACTATATAAAGTGAAAACCCTAAACCATATCAGTATCTATAATCTCATGTTTAGTTCGGTAAGTAGCTGTTGCATTCACAGTCCTTGCTGCATGACGAGCAGTGTAGAAATGGTGGTGTTGCATCTCAACCTGAATTGCATTTGCAACAAACTCTTCCTTTATTGTCTCTTCAACCCTATAAACACCAAAAACCACCAAATTAAACCATAACACACCTTGGATGAAACAAAATTATAAAAAATAAATAAACATTGATTATTATTGTTTCTTACCTTTCATGAATCACTCTAGATTCATGAAAATCCAATACATTTGTCAACTTTTTTGTTCAACTTGCTTTATTGGACTCTCAATCCCAATTTTTTACATCCCATGCCTTTTTCAATTGTCGTGCATATACATAACGAGTGGATCGAATCATCTCTTGTAAATCTTCATCTTTCTCCATTCGTGATGTTGCATCTCGAACCACATTTCCCACACCTTAGGCAGTCAGACCCAACACTTTCAATAGTTTTTCTGAAGCTAATTTGACCAAAGCTGGTTTTGCGAATGGTGGACATTGTTTTGAAATAGTTACCAGCTTTACCCACTCCTTCTCTGTTTTGGCACGTGCGCGACTAGTAACCTTTTGATCATTCCACCTTTGCACAGCTTGGGCATTTCCCAAGATGCGAGCATTCATTTTACCATGGTCTTGATGTTGAGGACCTCCTATAAAAGTTGAAGGCCTCCCAGGTTTGGCCTTTTCTGGCACCAAACCATGCACCTCCTTCAATGTTTGGTCAACAACCATTTGGCACAATATGCGACAATGCAAGTGCTAGCTTTGCACTTCCATTTTGACCCAACCTTTGTCCATTTTTTGTCCTTTTGAGCCAACTTAGGTGGACAAGGGGGTGTCAGTGCCTATGAACCCTGGTCGGTTTCAAATTTTAGACCTAAATTAAAAAATATCAAAAAGTAAATCATTACTTTGTAATTAAAAAACCCTAACCTTAAAACTTTACACATAAAGTGTTCACAAATAGAATCCAGGTATTGTAAAACAAAATCACATAATCAAGTATAATTCCTGCAAACTTTAACTGCTTTCAAGTATTACAATAAAAAAATTTGACAAAAAAAATCCTGCACCTTCCATCAAATGATCAAATGTGCAGATATAATTAAATGTAAAACAACTTGTACAATTTATTTTTTTAACATTTAGTTTAATATATGTAAATTTTAAATCAATCTAATCCATCATTTTTCGATCAAAATTTTCAATCTACATTACTCATTGTCATGCTTGTTAACTCTAATCCACATAGATTATTTGATACATCAATTTCTAATTTTCATATCTAATGAAGCAACATTTCTAATCCACATAGATTGCTTGATACATCAGTTTTCTAATTTTCATATCTAATGAAGTAACATTTTGCTTCTCAGGTTTCAATTCTAATGGAGCAACATTTTGCTCGCCAATTGGCTGATTCAAAGAAGCAGCAATACCCTTAGCAGTTGCTTGATGTGAAAAAACAACAATTTGCAATTGATTTGATGAAATAACAATTTCCTCTATAACCACTTGATCTGATGAAGTAACATTTTGCTTATGCACTTCTAAATCATTGCCATCATTTTTCTTCAATCTCCTTCTCCGAGCCATTATAAGCTTCAACCTCAACAAAAGAACAACCAATATATTGTAATTGTTAATTCTAATAAACTAAACCATAAAGACCCCAAAAAAAAAAATTGCTTGCTACCATCGCCTTTTTCACATCTAAGCCACCATAGAAGAAGGTGACGACATAGTTGCCGTCATCTTCTTCGCAATTAAATTAGCAAAAAGGCGCAGGTCGCCAATTTCTTGCGGCAAAGCCATTGAAGAAGGTGAAGGAAGTTGTTGTCTTCTTCTTCTTTGCTACAATGGAACTTAAGAAAAATAAAACCAGAAATAACTCTGCGCTGAAAAAGAAAATAAAAAGAAGAAAATAGAAGCTGCCATTGCCTTCTGTTTTTTTTTTCTCATCACTTTCGTGCCATCGGCTTCTCAGCTCCAACAAAAAAGAAAAAGAAAAAAAGGAAGGCGACGTCGTAGGCGTCGCCTTTTATGATGCAAAAAAAAGAGAGAAGGCAACGATAACGCTACCATTGCCTTCTCTATTGCACGAAAACAGAAAAAAAAAAAGAAGAATGCGACGGTAGTGTCACCTTTTTCTTCTTGTTACAACAAAACAAAATGAAAAGAAGGGGACGACAATTGCCGTCCCTTTTTGTGTTCCAAAAAAAAAACCAGAGAAGAAGGTGACAGTAGTCATCGCCTTCTTCTTCTTCTTGTTACAACAAAACAAAACAAAAAGAAGGCGACGGTAGTTGCCGTCGCCTTCTGTGTTCTAAAAAAAACAGGAGAAAAAGGCGATGGTGACATTGCTCCCGTCGCCTTCTGTGATGCAAAAAAAAAAAAAAAAAAAAAAAAAAAAGGTGATGGTAACGTCGCCTTCTTCTTCTTGTTGCAACAAAACAAAACAAAAAGAAGGGGACAACAGTTACTGTCCCGTTCTACCTTCCAAAAAAAACAAAAGAAGAAGGCAATGGCAACATTGTTGCCGTTGCCTTTTGCGATGCAAAAAGAAGAAGAAAAAGAAGAAGAAAAAGAAGAAGGTGACGACAACGTTGCCTTCTTCTTCTTCTTGATGTAACAAAACAAATAAAAGAAGGGGACGGCAACTGCCGTCCCCTTCTACCTTCCAAAAAAAACTAGAGAAAAAGGCGATGGCAGTTTTGCTGCCGTCGCCTTCTTCTTTGATGCGTTCCAAACTCCTTGAAGGATTTGAATGTGAGTCCAAGTAGAAGACAATGGAAGAGGGAGGGGTCCGGGCACGCTCTTTAGCTCATAACACTTCAGGGGTAGAAGGGCGTGTTAGAGCTCCGGGATGGGACTAGGAGGAGTTGACAAGTTTCACTCACTCACACGGGCCTACACACAACTCACACAAAGTGGTTAGTGCATAGTTGGAGCACCTTTGGTGCTAGGACGGGCCATGGGTAACACGGACACACTAGACTCATCATGGCTCGGACTTGGGGGAAGCCACCACCTTCCCCCTTATAGTATACTTTGTGGTTGACCACGGAACCTACATCCAAATGGCTTTTTTCTCCCGGGACACCCGAGTGGGAGTCGCAAAATCGCGCCAGTTGGGATTCCTGCGATTTTGGAATCCCATAACTTTGTGAACAGACCTCAGATCAAGATGTGGTCTAAAGACACGTTGTAGCTTTTGTCAAGATCTTTCCAATGGTATGTCACACGCCCTCTACAACCAAGTAAATTGGGTCGATTCTCGATTTTTTCTAGTCGGGAGTCAAATTGGCAGTTTGATTCCCGACTTTTCTTTTGGCCATAATTTGTGTTTTAAATGTCCAAATGAATAATGTGAGCCCATTTTAGACATCTACGTTCTAAAATCTTTTCAATGATACAAAGAACGCCACAAGCCATTGAGTTTTGACCCCTAAAATTGCTCTCTGAAGTTTCGAGAGTCCACTGGGACTCCATCTTCCAAAGTGGGAGTTGCCTTGGGAGTGTGAAGGTTCACTCCCTCACACTTTCTTACACTCCCTTACATTCCTGGGAGTATGTGATGTGACTCCCGGGCTTCTTCTTGGCCCGCACCCTTGCGGCCTCTTTGCCTTGACTCCCAGGCTCCCTCTTGGCCCATAACCTTGCAACCCTTTTGCCTTGGTTACGAGCCCAAAGCTAGGGTTGCGACATTCTTTGTCTTGCTACAACAAAACAAAACAAAAAGAAGGGGACAGCAATTGTCATCTCGTGTTGCCTTCCAAAAAAAAAAAAAAAAAAGGCGATGTTACCGTTGCCTTCTGCGATGCAAAAAAAAAAGGCGATGGTACCAAAGCTGTCATTGCCTTCTTCTTTTTGCTGCAACAAAACAAAAGAAAAAGAAGGGGACGGCAGTTGCTGTCCCCTTCTGCCTTCCAAAAGAAACCAGAGAAGAAGGTGACGGCAATAAAATTGCCGTCGCCTTCTTCTTCTTGTTCTTGCTACGACAAAACAAAACACAAAGAAGGGGACGGTAGCTGCCGTCCCCTTCTGCCTTCCAAAAAAAACCATAGAAGAAAGTGATGGCAACAAAGTTGCCGTTGTCTTCTTTTTCTTCTTGCTGCAACTTCTACCTCCCAAAAAAAACGAGAGAAGAAGGCTACGGCAGCTTTGTTGTTGTCGCCTTTTTTTTCTTCTTGCTGTAACAAAACAAAACAAAAAGAAGGGGTCAACAGTTGCCGTCCCTTTTTGCCTTCCAAAAAATAAGAAAAAAGAAGGTGACGGCAGCATTGCTATTGTCGCCTTCTACGATGCCAAAAAAAAAAAGGAAGGAGAATGTGACGGCATTGTCGTTTTCTTCTTCTTCTTGCTACAACAAAACAAAGAAAAGAAGGGGATGACAGTTGTTGTCCCCTTCTGCCTTCCAAAAAAAACCAGAGAAGAAGGTAATGGCAACAACGCTGCTGTCGCCTTCTGCGATGCAAAAAAAAAACAGAAGAAGAAGGTGACGACAACATCGCCTTCTTCTTCTTACTACAACAAAACAAAGAAAAGAAGGCGACGGTAGCAAGCCGTCGCCTTCTTCGCTGCGCTACAACAAAAAAAAAAAGTTGAAAGAAGGTAAGAAGGCTTACCTTGAAGCTTGGAAGTGGGTCCCACTCCGGCTCTGGCACTCTCGCTCCAGCTCTGACGCTCCCGCTCTCGCTTCGGCTTTGGTGCTCCCGCTCCGACTCTGGCACTCTGGCGATGGCGATTGGAGGTAGGAGATGGGAGGTAGGAGGGGGGAGGTAGGTAGGGGGTAGGAGGTAGGTGGGAGGTAGGTAGGTAGGTAGGAGAGAAATGTTTTGGGGCAGAGTAGAGGCAGGAAAAAATATATATATTTGGGCAGGGAGGATGTGGTTTTGGTTCATCCCCAAAACGGCTTCAACTGCCTCATCCTCAACTGTGCATTGGTGGCTGCTGGTTCACTCCAGCCCCTCACAACCCTCCCATTCAAGCTTTCCCTTTACATTTGTTCCATCGAGCAGTACTGCTCACACTTACCTCACAACTCTCCAAGTCAAGCTTTCCATTTACATTTGTTTCACCTAGCTGTACTGCTCACGCAGTTACATCTCTTCAAGCCTAGCATTGACAAAATGCAGAGTCGTGTCGACAGTCCTTGTCCATGTAGTAAAAAACAAGGCTCCATTTGAGTGGCATTCCATTGGGCTGCTGTGATCACAGCAACCTAATGGAACCCTAACAACCAGAAGCCGGTTACAACTAGTAGACAGGTACGAATAAGCTTAAGGTGGTTAAGGGATTAGGGCTCATGCAGTTTCTTCGAAGGCTTACACGGAAGAAAATCGTGTCGAAGGATCGCGAGGAAAAAGGTCTAAGACGGGAGAGGACGAACGAAAGGACGTGCGGGCGGACGTTCAGTAGCCGAGGAGATCGAGTACTGTGGTATAATTTGTACATTAATCAGTCGAAGAGTTTGGTGAGACAGAGAGTTCTCATCACATTTTGTAGAGAAACTGCAATATTTTAGCACCCAAGGCGAAAGAAAAGAGTCAAGTCTTCATTCTGAGCTGATTGCACAGTTGAAGCTTTGATGGAATCAGATGGCCTTGAAAGTTGAGACCTGCAAGAGTTAAAACCTTAGTATCAATAGGGATATTTCCATTGCTGCTCGAATAGCATCAAGTCTTAATTCCAGAACATTATTCAGAAGTGAGAGAGTTGCACAATGCAAGATTTCTAGGTTGTCAGACATCAATGGTTTCAAGGACTTGAATGATAGTGTGCTGTTCACATGGTGATTTGAGAAGAATCTGTGCTGTACAAACATCATCTTCAAAATAAATTTTCCTTCTTACACCGTGCACATTCCAGCATGTATTATGGAGAAGGATAAATGCGGTCACATGTTTGATCTGTTGAATGTTGCAAGTGATGATGTTACTATCAGGAGTTTGTCGCACATGAGCTGCATGTGCACCAGATGCAGCCGGCCATGTGATTAAAAGTTGTAGATCTCTCCTCCACTTCTTCAGATTGTCGACTGGACAAGACAGTGGCTAGGCACCAACCTCCGGGCTCTCTTAATCAAGTTCTGCTAACAACACTTGAGTTTGCCTGGGCCGCAATTTGCCTGTGGTTTTCTTTCAAAGCGGCCAAACAAGAGTGGGTAATGATGCAGATGGGAGATCAAATGCTCTAGTTCAAAGTGCAGCTGCCTTTACAGGAAAAAACCAGATGCATTAATTCTGCTGAGGAGGATGACTAGAGTGATGGCAAGGAGCTACAACCTTCTGCACCACAAGACCTTTCAATACACTGTGATGCTGCAGCAGCTGCCTGAAGGAGATGAGGAGGAAACCTGACAAGATTGAGTTCAAATCAGCTCGCTGGGCGTCTACAGACAATATAATTGCTCAGTTAGGTCCATTTTGATCAAGCTGCTGGAGCATGCACAATCAGACACATGGCCCAAAAATTTATTGATTGCATGAATGATGAATTTAGAACATCAGGTTTCATCAAGGAACTGGATCTGGTCGAGAGCTGACCATCACCATGCCAAAGTTCACGAGAATTCTAGTAATTATATATATATATATATATATATATTCATTCTCTTACCGTTTGTCTGATGAGCTATAAGTAGTCTTTATTTGAAATCCACCTGTATTTCGAGGCTTTCACATACCACACGCAAGTGCAATAGAATAGCTGATGATCACTATCTCCGTTATGCTTGGAGTTTTATTTTAGCGAGATCCTCCAAAGGAGAGAGGAACAGAGTCTTGTAGTAACTTGAGAGTTTTGGCATTGATTCCAATAGATGTTTCAAGGACTTTCTCCGGGATTTTGGTCACTAGCAGCTGGTTTGCTGCAGACAAGAATCCAGGATTCTGGGAATTGAGGCTGTTGAAGGTCACTGCAGGTCCATTACCTACGTTGAGTTGGAAATGTAGACTCCCTTTGGGAAAGATGTAAACGTCTCCCTCTTGCAAGGTTTCGGCGTATAGGATATTGTCGAAGCTAATGAAGCCCGTGTAGACGGTCCCTTTCACCACAAACAACGTCTCGGAAGCAAAGGGATGAGTATGGGGAGGAATTACACCACCGATATCGAAGTCGAGTCGACCATGGGAGATGCCCAGTGTGTTGAGAGCTGGGTACAGTAAGACATTCACAATCTGTGGGAAGGCGTTTGTACCTGTGGACGATGCATTGCCTGAAATCCACTGCATGACGAGAAACACACAACTTAAAAAATTAGAACCTTGTCGACGTAGGTGTTTGCAGAATGAACGTAGCACAAGATTAGAATCTCGTCTCATCAATCTCTGAATCATTTGTGCAGTTTACGCGAAGAAGAATGTAGAGAAGAATAATCCATGCAGGGTTAACAAGCGCGACGTCCAAATGCGAGACTTGATACACATTTCATATTTCTCGTCTTGAGTCCTCAAGCAAGGAACTACTAATTATAAGATGCACACTGTTTTATGATCAGTCATGCAAGAATGCGAGAATATACTAGCATATAAGGAACAGCATGTGGACGACGAGATTTCACGGGTTACGTGGATTTCTGCAAAAACCTACCTCCATTTTGCAAAAACCTAAGGTCTAGCTTCTGGGGCTGCCGCAATTATCATGCTTGCAAGTACAAGTTTTAATATCGAATTACCAGCTTTACGCATGCCCGTGTAGAGGAAGTCTTTGGACGTAACCTTTGCGCGGTCTTTGCAAGGAAATCCGTTCACATTCGGAGCATGCGAGGACATGTCTGCAACGCAGAAATCCTGCAAAGGATCTGGGTCCGCTGCTTGCACCATCCTAACACTACTAGCCACTATAAGTAGCGTTGTGTACGCAAATGCAACGGTCGCTGATCTCCAATCAGCTGCCTGGCACGACCTGCCTTTACTACTGTAATCCATGATGAGCTGAAAAGGAAAGCTTGAAATACGGTGTATCAAAGCAGCAGCTCTAGAGCAAGTCTGGTTACAAATTACGACTGATCAGTGGAACTAATTACTGAACTAGGAGGATCAGAGAGCTCGCGAGAGAGTGAGTACAAGCGGGGGTGTGAAGTTGAAATGTTGGTTGTGTTTGGATGCTTGCAATTCAGGAATAGTTAGTTATATACTGAACAATTGCACCAGTTTTTGCACTTTCCAGGCATCTCACACCTCACAAGAAACTTTTGCACTTCCCACGCATCTCACACCTCACAAGAATTTTTTTTCAGGAATTCCCTGTGGGACCATCAAGAAGAACTTGAATTTCCCCTATGTGCAAACATGAAATGGTTTGTTTGAAAATGGGAAAATACAATAATTCCTCTGTTTCACAATGGGAAAATTAGAATAAAAGATTGAAATAATGGTCTCATGATTAATCCCTTGAAATCTTTCCCTATGTTTTTTTAATTCAACTTTAATTCGTCAAGAGGTTTCCACTCTTTTGTGTACAGGGAATGCCAAAGAAGTTTCTTGTGCCTGAGGATCATGAACCTTGAATCCAATTACTGCTAACTATGTCGTTGTCACTGGTCCGACTGTTTTGAGCAATTGTCAGTGCACGTGTACGCCAGGGGAAATTTCGCATCGAAGAAAGACCGAGAAGCTGTGCAGCTTCTGCAATTTTCGAAGTCATTTATGTCGTTAAAGCGATTTTTCTTTCGCAATTTCTCACGTACTGACAGACCCATCACTCTCCAGATCAGTTGGAAAAAAATAATCTCAGGATATTAATGCGGCGACTCGTGATCAGCGAAAATTGGCCCACATGATCCACAACGCCCCCCAAGTGACGCAATTAGATCGCGTGTCGAAGCTCTCCTTCTCCTCCCCCTTCACCTCCGAACTTTCTGTTTAGCCGCGGAGACGCAGAGTCGATGCATGTATGCGCGAATATCAGCGGAGGAGATAAGAGCATCGAAGGTCTACTATGCTGTTGCGATAGTTTGGGCGATTTCATGTCACTGCATGTGCTGATGAAATTCTCGAGGGCTGTAGTGGCGACCAACGTCTTCCTTGGAACTGATGACCCTGGGCCAGAGTGAATTAACAGCCACCAATGCACCAGTTGGCCGTTCTGTCCACTGGATGGGTTGCGTTTTTTCATTTGGCGCCGGATGGGGTTCATGACAATCCATTTCTTTTTGCTGCTGACCATTGTACTTTTTTTTTTTGGTTCCT
>Ga0209611_10009812_pt1 | contig 14341 bp, 11 predicted proteins | sample S1TSphgellanicum_3_FD_187693 | JGI IMG/M metagenome (GOLD analysis project Ga0209611, IMG submission 187693) | Host-associated microbial communities from peat moss isolated from Minnesota, USA - S1T2_Fc - Sphagnum magellanicum MG (SPAdes) (version 2) | ecosystem: Host-associated > Plants > Peat... | reverse complement strand
TGGACAAAGAAGTGTCCAATATCAGTCCATACTAGCTAGGTATAAGTGTAAGATATAGTATAAGTGATGGTTACATAGGTTAACCACTGTGGTTAGCTATGTGACAGGAATACAAAGAAAAAAAAAAGGTGTTTTGCTGGGCCACATACATACCATCATCATCCATCCTGCATGGTGCACTGCTGGTGGGTGCTGGAAGGAAGTGCAGGTGTCATATGTGAAAGAAATCAGCTATGTTGTGTAAGTAGCTAGCCTATGCCACCTATGTGGCTGGAGATCTGGTTTGTTTTTGCCAATTGCTCTTGACATGTGGCCAGATCAAATCTGTTTTGTTGTTGTTGTTGTTGGTGAACTGTTTTCCTTTTGTTTGGTATCCACAAAGTAATGAAAGTTTATTTAAATCTGGGTATGAAAATGCTAAGTTTCATGATAAACTGTTTTCATTTTGTTTGGTATCCACAAAGTAATGAAAGTTTATTTAAATCTGGGTATGAAAATGCTAAGTTTCATGATAAACTGTTTTCATTTTGTTTGGTATCCACAAAGTAATGAAATTTTTATTTAAATCTGGGTATGAAAATGCTAAGTTTCATGATAAACTGTTTCATTTTGTTTGGTATCCACAAAGTAATGAAAGTTTATTTAAATCTGGGTATGAAAATGCTAAGTTTCAGCATTTCATGATGCACAAGGTTTGAGACTAATTATAATACCTGTGTACACGTTAAGAGCAGTGAAAATATATGTAGCAGCCGTGGAGGTACTCCTGAAAAAGAAAGAGGGAGGGGGGAGGGTGACGACAGGATGAAACTAAGTTTACGACAAAAATAAGTTATAGAATTCAATTTCAGCTGCAATAATAATAATAATAATAATAATAAGCCAAAAATTTCAGAACATTGCTTATTACAATAACCTGCCATGGGGTACATACTAATCTACTTACCTACATAAAGCTTATTTATTTATTTATTTATTTATTCTTATTTCTCTGGGGTTACCGCCCTCTTCAAGCCATCAGAGCTTCAAAAAAAAATATTTTATTTTATTTTAATTTTTAATTTTTGGTGACCCCTCAATTGCCACCAACTACATGCAACCAAGTCATCCACCTAAAATAACCCTTTGTTAAGTGAGAATAGGGTTTACAAATAAAATCGCTATATTATAGCGCGTGAAATTAAAGCCTGTCCCCAATAATAGTACGGCTGTCGCTGGTGTTGGCCTCTGGTCACTTCCACGTCATCTGACTACCTATAGCCCATATTAAAAGCAGAATAGCCCAAAAAAAAATAAAAAATTCTACGCACTTTCCATTTTCCTTCTCCATCTTTCCCCTTATCCACCGCGTCTTTTACACACGGACGGCTCAGATGTAGCAAAATAACGCGCAAACCTATCGCCAGCAACTAGGCTAAAGTTCACCGTTTCGAAAGAGAGGAGGAAAACCGAAAAGAAAAGCCAAAAAGAAAGGTCACAGACAAGTTCTAGTGCTTTCTAGATTTAACGAAAGAAAAATAAAAGAAAAACGAAAAACGTAAATAAATAAAATTAAAAAATACAACCAGGGGAATATTCCGCGCAAAGCCCGGGGAATGTTTGGAAGCTCCCCTGGCGCGACACCTACTAAGGGAGGTACGCGTATTCTCATTCAGTACGTATTGACGTAGTAGATACCGTATGAAGCACGGCTGTCGTCAGCGCGCTCGCTGGAACTCTGTGTGCGGTCTAGTTCTCGCGTAGCTTCTGCTACTCTCGAGTAGCTTCTTGGTTTTGCAACAGCGAGTGTGATTGCTCACAGAGCGCCATCTGGAGTGCCTTCTTCGGGAACTTCTGTGAAGAATATTTTAATATGTTTTTGGACCCTATAGAAGCACAATCGACTCGCATTAATTGATCAATTTCGTTACAAATCCTTCTCTTGTTCATTTTCACAGCAGTTCATTTGAAGAGAAAAGTTTCGTTTGCGGTGCCTCTTGAAGGAAGGAAGAAAGAAAGGATTGAAGGGCTTTTGACGAGCAAGTGAGAGGGTTTTGGTTGTTGAGAGTGTCTGCTATATAAAATTCAAGGGTTCAGATTCCTGAATTGATTTCCACAGCATTGAATTTTTTTGGTTTTTCCCTTGGCTCAGAGAGATTGCGATTCGTGAGGTTTTAGGTTTCCAATCGGAGTGAAAAAGCTTGGCGTTGGGAGTTTTGAGCAGATTGAAGTGCGAGTGGTTTTTGTGAGTTTTGGAGATTGACATTCTCAGTAGATGGTCGAGAAGCAAAGGACGCAAGCAGCAGCGAGCAGCAGGCGTAGGGGGGCGAAACTTCTAGGGTCTGTGAAGAAGGAGGGAGGAGAAGGAGGATTCAGCAAGCATCATGGCGTTGCTGTAGCAGCGAGTCCTAAACCGTCGCCTTACAGGGGAGTGCGCATGAGGCAGTGGGGGAAATGGGTATCAGAGATCAGAGAACCCAACAAGAGGTCCAGGATTTGGCTTGGTTCCTTCCCTACGGCAGAGATGGCGGCTCGTGCATACGATGCTGCTGTCGTCTGCTTGAGAGGTCCGTCAGCACCATTGAATTTCCCTGATTCTCCTTCCCTCGCACTCCCGAAGATATCTTCTCCCAAAGACATTCAAGCTGCGGCTGCCGCTGCTGCGGCCGCGGTGGACCCGTACGCTCCGTTGTCGTTGACGAAACCAGTCGCTGTCTCGCTTAGAGCACAGCTGCTGGATCACATTGATGATCCACCTGCGGCAAGTGATGAAGCAGAGTCTCAAGCATCAGGTACTTCTGGCGAGGTATCTTCTACTATGTTGGGGAAAAGCTCCAGGGCACAAGGCGAATCTGTAGTACCATTTGCACAAGAAACAGATTCTACTGCTTTGCTGAAGAAGCTTGACGACGACATCGAATGCACAGGGGAATCGGCATCACCATCATCACCACTGGAAGAGCAGAATAGTGGACAAGATTTCAACATGTGGGATCCGGGAATGTTCCCTGATCTTGAAGAGGTTCGTTTACTAGATCTGCCTCCTCTCCCCGATTTCGAACAATCTCAGGTCTTGGACTCAGAACTCTCAGCTGCCGCTCCTGCTGCGGATGATACTGCTGCATTCTGGTCGAGTCTGGATTACAACTGGTGGTGACATAGTTCAGAGATGCTGCTGCTGTTGCCGTTGCTGGACGTCTGCACTTCCAGCTGAAGAATCTGAAGAAAATCTGAAACTAACTTACTTAGTTTCGAGTTGGATTCTGCTGAAGCAAATTTGAAACCAACTTAGTTTTGAGTTGAATTCCTCTGAAGAAAATTTGAAACTAACTTAGTTTGAGTTGAATACGAATTTAGTTTCAAGTTGAATTCGTCTGAAGAAAATCAGAAACTAACTTTGTTTCGAGTTGAAATTCTTGGAGCTTTCAAGTGTGGATTCTCTGAGAGACCTATCACAAATGATTGACTCTGAGTACCTCTGGATCCAGAGATACATATCCCAAAACAAAACACATTATTTTTTAAAATGCAAAACCCCGAATTTTAGGACTGGGGGGAATTCCATTGTACACCCAAGAACCATTGCAAATTTGGTTCACCAACTTTGAGTAAGATTCATTCGAAAGTAGATCAAATTTTCTGCACTCGACAGCACACTGCACAAATTATTTATTACTGCCAAATTCATGCCCATTTTATTTTTTTCCACGGGGCTCAATCACACTCTCTGTCTGTGCATAAGAACGACAGAGCACTTTGTACAAACAGAAAAAAGTAAAGCTTTGATGGACGCTCTGTTTGTGGACAGAAGTGTGTCCACTTTTTGAGCTGCTATTTGAGATCTTTGTCTTTTTCAAACTTCCCATTTGCACCAAAAAGAGGTCTCCTTTTGTGAACCTGAACTTTCTTTTGCAGAGTTTATTTACTTACGTGGGCATAGTACACTGAAGTCTTTACGTGTAAAAAAGTCTGGTAAGAAGCTTTTTTGGTTTTGATTTTGTAAAAGATCTTTTATAGCCTACAGATCATCAAAAGCTGAAAATTATTTTGCAAAAGCCCGGTTAAATTTTTTTTTATTTTTTTGTAGACTGCAACAGATCATCAGAAGCTTCACCTTCTTCTTGCCCTTTGAAATGGTCAAGCGAAAAGCAGGAACCTAGTCAGTTTTTGCTGTTATTTTTGGGAACCCAATTTAGGTTTTGCTTATTGGGTCACCCTCCTGTGCTAAGATCAGCTCTTTCAAGTAGTGAGCATATGAGTCCAGATGATGTCACAACCTTCCCTCTATGCTGAGACCTACAGCTATGGTTGCAGCAATAGGGTAAATATGGGTTGCCATAAATTGCCCCATCAACCCAGAATTATTTTGTGGTCTGCCTTAATATGGTTCATGGGCAAACCAAAAACTGAGGGTTTTGGGCTGCTTGTAATTGTTGACCTCTCTAGTGTTATTTGGAAACTTGGATATGATTAGGAATAAGAAATGTGGGCAAGCTATCGCAACCATGTAATGGAGGATGTAGTGAAACACAATTTGAAAAATGGAAAAAGCGTTGCACTATAAATAAGAATTTGCAATCCAACAACCCTGATGTGGAACTTGAGGAGTAGAGAAGCAATTTGCTCTCCCTTGCCAATTCAAGTATAAGTGAATTGCATCCATAGTTCTTCAGTTTTGAATTTCCATGACAATGTAATCTTGGCATTTAAAATCCATGTTTCAATGCTTGCACAAACTTTTGGGATTTTTAAGGTGGTGAGAATCAATTGTGAAAGTGTTGAAGATATTTGTGAGGCTAGTAGTAGATGTTGGGATTCACCAAGATGCTTTGCAAGTAAGACAAATGTTAGTTATGCAATCAATATTTATCTTCAATATTGAATTTATTTTAAGTAATGTATTGTAACTAATTGAATGCTTATTAGTTTTTCTTCTGGGATCTTTCGATTTTATTAGATTATTAATCATGTTACTTATCAAACCCCTAAATATTTGCAAACTTGTCTATCATCTTTATATTGTTTTGTTTGGCACATTGTAAGTTAGATTGATAGTATAAATTTTATGGACATCTTGATTCTTTTCATGGTACTAGAACAAGTTAATTGTCTGGTTTGTCTTAGGATTGATAAAAGCAAGTAGTAGAAACTCTGGAAAGACACAAATAAAAAAACCAAGATGACTTGTGTGAATATCAACACCATCCAAAAAGTTCCAAACTAGCAATCAAACTATAGTACGTGTCTAGCTACTTGATCAACGTAGTTGAACTTGAAGTTAAGAGGGTCAATGCATGAAAAGAAGAATGTTGCGTTGTTGAAATATAGGAGCAAAAAGGCTTTGACTATTATTAATCTATTTGTGAAAGATGAGATTATTCTTCATATAGTGGGATCACTAACCTTCCAAAGATGTGGTACACTTTGAAAGATTTGTTTGAATAGAATAATGTTAGATGTCTATTGTTGAAAACAAAGCTTATTGACCCTAAGTTAGAAGAAGGGTGCCTTTGTAATCAAAGAATTGACAAACACAATCGACTAACTTGCAAATATTGATGAACAAGTACAAGAAGATGATCTTCTTGGGAAAATCTTTAATTCCTTTCCTAAGAACTATGAATCACTCACGAGCACTCTAATTTATCACCTTAATAACCTTCCTACTCTTGGGTGAGTTGATTGGGATTTTGTTACACAATGAAACCAAGAAGGAAATTATGGGCAAGAAAGTGAAGAATGAAGTTTTGTTTTTCAAGACTAGGTTTAATAAAGCCAAGATTCATTGCCATAAGAAGAATTGAAACATTAGTGGAGCCAAGTGAAAAGGGAGCTACAACTTCTATGGCAAACTAAACCATTAGATGCACACATAAATTGACTAGCTATTTGATGAGATTAAATAAAGAGATTTTAAATATGAATGTGCAAGATACACTATCTATGTAGTGGAGGAAGGCAATGGGGTAAAGAAGTTGACAACTTTTAGGAACGAAGTGAAACACCCATGATGAAATTAACTACTAACATTATATAATTCGATCTAGCTAAATTCAATGTCAAGATTGTTAAACTAATACATTGACAATGGTGTAATGAAATATGTTGCCTATAAGAAGAGATTGCTAAAAAATGTTAAGAAAAAAGGTAACAATATTAAAGTAAAAACAATAAGAGGATGGGACCATGATGTTGTTGGGAAGGACGACATTTATGATTCCTTTTCAAAGAATGATGTAACAAAAATTATGTTTTTATGTCCCTAGTTTCACCTAAAGTCATTGGTTAATAGGTTCATTGACTAATAAACATTCAACATTTTGTTTGATAACCAACATGTTTATCTATTGTACATTATTAAAAAAATCCTTAATAAAGGAAATTCGGATCACTTGAACAACTTGTACAAGCTATGCATGTTCCAAAGGAGATTTTTGTAGGTTTGGTTATAATAATCACAAATAATTTCAGACTTTGGCATCACCACTATGGGCATGTAAACCACAAATACTTTGAATTTTTGCACCAAAAGGGATTAACTTATAAGCTTATTGCAAGTTTCACCTAAATATGTGGCTTGTCAAAACATGTGTTTTTAGTAAACAAAATCATTTGGAAGCTCCCAAAAAAAGTTTGAATAGGAGGGTTATAACCATTTGAATTATTGCACATTAATTTGTGAGGATGTTTTGTACCAAGTCTCTTTTATGAGCCTTTTACAATTTAATTTTCAAATTTACAATCATAGTCATTATGGCCATGTCTATTTCTTGCCAAAATAAAAAACCTTCATTCAATTCAATAACTTTTATTTTAAATGAAAAATCAGTTGAATATGTTTATAAAGGTTTTACAATTAGACAAAGGTGGTGAATATAATTTTAACTTCATCTCAAACTTTTGAAATGAAGAATGTTTTATTTAATAGTTCATTGAAACAAACATTCCTCACCAAAATGGAGTGGCTAAAAGAAAATTCAAACAATTCTAAAAAAACTATAAACCTTTATTGTTCACATCCTAGCCCATCTTTGGGTAAACATAATAAACATTGAAATTATTTTATTAACATTTCACTTACTAGGGTAAATGACATGATGACTATATCCAAGAAATTTTTTGATGCTCTTCCAAATGTCAAACATCTTTAAGTGTTCAATTATGAATGTTTTGTTTACATAATCATTTAAAAAAACTAAATGGTTTCCTAAATCTAGGAAATGTTTTTTTTTTTTTTGGGTATGACATTGCCATTAAAAGCTAATATAAATGTTATACTTTGTAATCATTTTGAAAGGGAGAAAACAACTTTTCTATAACCAGTGAAATGTTAGCTAGTTAATCCATGTTCTACCAACCACAATAGTTGTTCACACACTTTTCTCCTTAGAAGGCAAAATCATCTATAAGACAAATAAGAGCATTTACCAATTAGATAACCATTCTACTCCTTGGACCTTCATTGCTTCCATTCTTGGGTTAGTCATCAAAAGGAAATGTTCACTTGGAATTTGGCAATTTGATTCCAAGTTGGGGGGGTGGGGGTCGGGGTTACATGTTGAAGATATTTATGAGGCTACTAGAAGATGTTAGGATTCACTCATATGCTTTGTTGGTAGAAGGACAATACTTAGTTATGCAATTATTAGTTATACCCACTATTAGATTTTTTGTAAGTAATGTATTGTAATTGATCAAATGTTTATTAGTTTCCCTCCAAAGTCTGCTGATTTTGTTAAATTATTAATCATGTTAGATAATGGACCTCTAATCTGTGCATACTTGTTTAGTGTATTAATTTATTTTTTTTGGCACATTGTAAATTAGATTGACAATATCAGTTCTAGGGACATTTCAATTATCTTCCCAAAAAAAAAAAGTTTCCTTAAATCCCCTAAAAAAAACTATGAATTGAAAATTGAAACAAAAGCAAGTAAGGAATCTAGAAACAGAAAAAAAAATGCAAATTTGCCTCATGTCACATCTATCACTAAACCAAGTAGATGATGAATATGAATTACAAGTATGGAAGAATAAAAAAACTAAAAAAATAGTGTACCATGTGCACTATCACATTTGCCATTAAACCAAACACAAACCTTGGATCAACAAACCATATTGATGGTTATTAGTCAATTCTACAAATTGTTGAATATGTTTCCAGAAGTTATGTTGGCATTGACAACCTCAAGTGGTTGTCAACCAAAAATGTCTTCTAGTTGATTTTTTGTGTTTGGGAAATTCAACATCAAATATTTCGTTCCAAAATCAAACATCATAAATCTTCTTAGGAGAATCTTTCAACATTGGGACAACAACAATAGGGACTTCATGAGAAAAAACATTGTCAATAACATCAAGATTCAAGATAACAACAAAAACAATGTTAACAATAGATTGTTTTTCATGAGCTAGAACACAAGTAGTAGTAGTAGTAGTAGGTTTGTCTCGAGCATAAACAACATCAACAAGCTTTTTCCAAGCAAAAGATCATAATCAACACCATCAACATGACCATCTTTCAATCAACAACATCCATAGGATAAAAAGGAGCAACATTTTCATCATTTTCAAAATGCACCTTTTGTGAAAAACAAAAAAAGTTAAGATGAGTGGAAAGGGGGAAAAACATAAAAATGAAACAAATCACTAGAAATTTAAAAAATAGTGAAAAAAGGAAAAAGAAACGCAAAATCCAAAAGGTTTAAAAAAGTCCAAAAACTTTCATCGTATCAAAAGCATCTCTCTATTTTTTAAATGTTTCATCATAATGAAATAGTTGACTATTTTAAAGTTCTTCATTACTAATCCATTGTAATGTTTTTGTCTTTGTTGATTTGATTGTACTTGCAGCCATGAAGGAATTAAAAGAAACAAATAGAGACAAATGAGGACAAAAAATTGAAATGAAAAAAAAATCAATTCACCTGGAACTAAGAAAATACAAGAAACAAAAAATGATCACAACATATATACAAAAACCAAAAGTGAAAAAAGGAGGATAATTACTCACTTCTCGTAGGATATTGAATCACAATGACCCGTCACCTCTATACCATACTTACATCATACTTACATCAAACAAGTGTTTCTTCTATATGAGTAATGCCAACACCTTAATTAGTTTTGTTGGACAATTTTTTCTTTCAAAGTAAGGAAGTTAGAAATTAGATGATCAACAATCAAGTGAAGTTAATTGCAACCAATTAGAGAGGTCTTAAACCAAACATCATAATTTTTTTTCCATTTAACTTTAGGACATAGGAAAATAAAGTGATAATTTGATTTATTAGTAGGCCAAACAACAGGATGTTGCAAGCAAATTCTTTAAATGTTGAAATGACATTAACAATAGGACAATCAACAAGAGGTCAAAGTCAATCCATAGAGCACCTCATCACATCAATGTGCTAGTTTTTTGAAACTCCATGGCATAATTTCAAAACCAAATCAATAGGCAATTGAACCAAAGCAAAATTTTCAAAGTCCACATTTTGGAGTTCAAAGCAATTGTGAATGAAAAGAATTCTCATACAAAAATACCTAAACCTCAAATTCAAACTAGTTGGATATGTTAGTTGGCAAAGTTTTTGTGGGAGCATCTTTTACTTCTTTTCAATAAAGAAACACACTTGATTTTTTATACACTTCCCAAGACCAACATTAGAGGCTTGCAAGATTGTTGCATCACTTGCAATTTTCACACAATTCTACTTTGCATCAATAAAAATGTTGAAAAGGACTACTAGAGCTACATTAGTTTCAACAATCCACTAATTTTGCTTTTGTCCAATCAATCTCCCCCTTCCTTGAAGCAAAATTTTGATGTTGCCATGGGATGGGAAAAAAAGTTAGAAAGAAACCTAACATACAAAATGTCAATTCAAACATATGCAACAATTTACTTAAAAACACAAATAGGAAAAAACTAGAAGAAAAAAAATAGAAAGAAAAAAAAATTAGGAGCAAGAAAATTTACCTAGTTGGAGGGTAAATGGTCACCATCCTTCTTTGCAACTTGAAAGCATGAACAAGGAAAACATATCAACAAGTGCTTTTACGATCTTTTTAGTCTTTGACGTGCAATGGACATTGTTGTTTGATAACCATAAAATCACCACCATTCATCAAATGCATTTTTTACTTAGAGTTCAACATGTTTGTCAATTTTGGAACCAAAACAACTCACAATCTCTAGTACTACTAACAAAGGTTGCAAAGATTGATGAGGTTGTAGAGGGTGTAGAAGGTGTAAAAGGAGAAACAAAAACTACTCTAGATGCTTCAAGATGAATAGGTTATTTAGGAATAATGAATTTGGAGAAATTATCATTAACCAAAACTTCATCAAGTGGAGATCAAACACATTTTCTTGTAGAATTTTTCATAAACAACAAACGTAATTGAGAATTGGGGATTGAAATAGAAGCTGCACAAAAAAAGAGGAAATAAAAAGGGCAGAAAATCTTACAAGAGATCAGTGGATTGAAAAACAATAATGCAGCATTGCAAAGGATTTCACATGCACAAAGAAAAGGGCCAAGGGCAAACCAAAATTAAAATCACACAGAAAAACCTGTGCAGATTAAAATCAAGAAAATGTGAGATACAAAAGAGATACGTAAACCGAAAAGAATCAAATAATGTGTTTTGCCTTGCACATGGTGTGCAAAGGCAAAATCAATAAACAAGAAAAGCTGCAACAACGTGTTGCAGATGAAGACAATCGAGTGCGTATCCAAGGAAAGATGTGTTGCAGACATAGAAAATCAAATGCGCAACATAGAAGATGAAGACGAGCTACACTAATGTTGCAAATGAAGAAGATCCTAATGCAGGTGAGAAAAAGAACATAAAAAACAAGTCGCCTCATTGCTAAAGAACTAAACAGAAGTGTCTGAGAGAGAAGATGCAGAGGAGGTGGAGAGAAAGGAAAAACCAAGAATGAGAGAAACAAGCAAGAAACAATCTAATAAAGAGAAGCTTCAAATTCTGGAGATGAAGAAAACATAACCTTACTGCCTTGACACCTCATTGGACGACGATGAAAGCACAAACCTCCAGCTTCATACAATCTGCTCATAAAAAGAAGAAAGAGAGAAGAAATGGATTTGTGGCTTAGGGTTAGGGTAGATGTGCAAAAAAAAACCCAGAAGGATGCTAGAAAGAAGAAGTAAAAGAGAAAAAAACCGTCCTAATTCTTTAGGCCAGAGAAGGTTTCCTAATTGGGCCCATCCGGATGTATAGATGATGGTGCTCCAGAAGGGCCTAATTAAGAAACCTTCTCCTATATGTGGATCTGATGAAGCATTTACCGGCTGCTGCACATCAATATGTGAAACACAATATTCTTCGGTTCGGCAAACTAAAAGGATTGGTTGCAGAAGAAGCAGATTCTTACCAATGTACACAATATCTCAATACTTAATATGTCCACCAGAAAAGAATTCGGGACAACCCAATAATAAGGTTATGCATGTTTCAGATCTGACATCATAAGCGCAACCAACCAGCCGAAAAAGAGAAAATTCAACTCTAAAGAATCGAGAGAACAAGACCATGATTCAGAATTGAGGAGCAGTTTGAACAACAGCAATGGTCATATGCATGTTCAGAGACCTTCAACAACAACTGTGTGGTATTGACTCCCTACAATAATATCCAGGGTCCCAGTTCATGTCCATCATTAACCAATGTCAGTTTTTGTCACAAGACCAGCAGTAATGAGAAAACTCAGCCACAAATGCTGGATAGCACAACAAAACCTTAAAAGTGAAGGAGAAACCAAAACACCCCAAGAAAAAAGGCAAACAAAAAAAAAGAGAGACAGGAGAAGGCAAGAAATGGAACAATTCAACAGAAGAAAAACAAGGAAGAAAATAAAGAGAAACAAGACGGATAAGCCTTCGCAGTGAAGGAAGGAATTATCCTTCTTGTTTCTCTCTATTGCAAAGCCTTTGAAATGGTCATTTTGAAAATTCTCAAGGCAGAAATCTTTTTGTTAAGCAGATCTCTGGTTCTATTCAGAATGAACTTTGAAGTGTAAGTATGCCTTTCCTTCGGCAGACAAATTAAGCTCTCACAAATGGACACAATCAAACTGTCCCGAAACAGAAACTGATATGGTCACAACACAGAAGTAACATTTTTTTTTCTGTAAATCATTAGTAGCATTTCATTCATCAACCTTCTTTTTCTATTTGATAGACAAGGGAATCTCCTAGGAGTGAGAACTAGGACTTAGGACATCATTGTGCCTTGTCTATCCTTACGACACACAATAGCTGTGCTTATAAACCTGCATATTCACAAGGACAAAACCATCTATCTATATGGTGATGATGACAAACATGCTGCCAGCAAATGCAATCACATTGCAAGCACCAGTAATAATTCTCTAGTTTCCATCTGAAATTTGACCTAAATCTGTTCACCTAGCCCTAGTGTTAAAAATAACTGAGGCTTCATGGCACACAGCACTGGAAGCCACAGGGACTACTACAAAGTTGGAAATGGGGAACTGAAAAGCTCTGACCCATTTTAGAGGGTCTTCATCGTATATGTGTGCGGCCCAAGGACCAAACCCCTGTGTCTCGAACTGTGCTCTGTGACTTAGGAGATGGAAACACATTCCAAAATCGCAAGGTTTCATCACCAGCTCCTGTGACTATCGTTTGCCCATCAGGAGAAATGGCGAGATATAAAACCCTCATTGTGTGGCCAGTCAATGTTGCTAGCTTTGACATTGCTGGATAACGCCAAACAATGATTTGATTCTGAGAATATCCGTGAGTGGAGACAAGTTCATTCACATTCTTAGACCACACCAGATTGCATACCTGGCTTCCTGTGTCATAGCAATTCAAAGGCATGTTTGTTGCGGTGTTCCAAAATCTGATGCATCGATCAGCTGTCCCACCTCCAGAGGCTAGCAACCCATGTTGATGTGGTGACCAAGCAATGGCCTTGACAGCTGCATTGTGTTCACTGAACTTCACAACAGGTTGTGTGGACTGATGATTCCACACGAACAGCTGGTTATCATTTCCCCCTGAAGCAAGTTCCCTGTCATCATATGACCACTTGAGGCCACAAACCTCTGACTTGTGACCCACCAGTTTGCTGACAAAGTCCTCTTGGACACGGACATCTCGCTGCAAAATATTGCGGTCACGACTCCCAGAAGAAAGAACATGAGAGCCCCATGCCAGGGTTCCCACACGGGTTCGGTGACCACTCATTGTCCGTACTTTCCGACACCGTGTTGCATCCCACAGCTGGACATCGCCCAGGTTGGTCCCAACAGCAAGGTAGGTTCCCCGTTGAGTCCAGCCCACAGAGCAGACACTGTCAGTGGGACCCAGATCACAGAGCTTTGTGACCTTGCTAGTGCAAGCACTCCAGAGGTAAACACAAGTCCCCAGTCCCACAGCCAGCACATTGTGCGATGACCAACAAGATTAAGGTAAAAATCATCCTGCAGAGCTGGGGCATCCAGTACTTTATATGGTGATCTTGCGATTTTTCGAGGAACTTTCCTAGGGCTTATAGTGGCACTGTTGAGGTTGGCATCCAGCCCTACAGGAGAGAGAGAGTATGGACTCTCTGGCCTCGAAATTGACCCCCGCACCTGTACATCACTCTTGAACCTAAAAAGGTTTCTGTTGGTGGGACTGATGGGGGAGCGGATGGGGTCTCGTGCAGCCAACCCCAATGCTTTATCTGGGGTTGCTGGTGATGATGCTTCTGTTCCAAAAAGCTCTGAACGGAGTAACAAAGAATACGCTGCTGCATTGTCTTCTCTGTTATCATTGGCTTGTGCAATGTTAGCACCTGATGGTGATCTGTCCAATAGGGCAAACCCCATCAAGTTTGAGCTCGAGCGGCTGGGAATAAATCGGTCACTGTATGAAGTCCTTACAGGAGATGATGATGACACATTGCTTGCTCCAACGTTGCTGAGATTCTGCTTCATTGGAGATCCTGGTCCTCTCCATGACGTTCTGGCAATGGAATCTAGCTGTAAGGCATCTCTTGACATTCCTGGGGGCAGATTCAGCGTTCTGGCTGCAGTGATCGCTGGTCCTCCTCGTTGTCTGCCTTGTCCCCCATTCTCCCTGTCTGCACTCTCCTCCATGAGATCCATTTCTTGTCTAATTCTTTTGCAAATGGAGAGAGGGCTAGGAAAACCAAACTCGATTGCACTTGCTGCTATCTATCACCCTTCAGAATCAAGCTCTCTTGCTCTCTCTGGGTTCTCATATCCATCTCTTAACTTCTGACAAAATGCCCCGTGGTTTGCATTGTTGGGACAATGCTCATTCATCACACATCATTTGCATCACTCAGCAAATTTCTGTGT
>Ga0209611_10009808_pt1 | contig 14342 bp, 7 predicted proteins | sample S1TSphgellanicum_3_FD_187693 | JGI IMG/M metagenome (GOLD analysis project Ga0209611, IMG submission 187693) | Host-associated microbial communities from peat moss isolated from Minnesota, USA - S1T2_Fc - Sphagnum magellanicum MG (SPAdes) (version 2) | ecosystem: Host-associated > Plants > Peat... | reverse complement strand
TACATATGTTTTAATAAATTATAGTAAGTGTAAAATGCAACTCTTAAAAAATAGTTTCAACATGTTGAAAGTTGATTGTTCAATTCATGTACAATGTTAATAGTTGAAAAAATGTCAAAAAAATCACTAACCCATTATAATGCATTATGGAAATAAATTTAAAGGCCACCTTAATTTTGACGTCAACAATTCGAAATTATTAAAAAATTAAATAGGGTCCAAATTATATTCATGAGTGAACAATGTAGTGAACATAGCAACTATGAACAATGTTGACCATTAATTAGTGCAACAAATCACTTGTAAATTTAAGATGGCCAAATGTAGTTGAAATGTACATAGTCAAATCAAACAATAATAACAATGAGTGGTGGAAAAGGACAAGAAGTTGTTTCCAACCTAGGCAAAAGACTAAAGATATTCATGTAATGTTAAAATTGCCCAAGCTCTTAGAGCTTTAAAACTAGGGTTGGGACCTTGAATTTGACCCAAAATTGTCACCTTCATTTTTATTAGTTAGAATTGATTAAAAATAACTCAATCCTTTTCTGAAAGGGTTACAACAAACATTCATTTCTTGTTATACAACCATGCTCTAAAGTTGTTGGAAAGTTTTCTAGCAATTTTTTATGTTTTTGCCTTTCCAAACCCTTTGGGTTGTTACATTCTCACTTGACATTATTGAAGAATGTAACAGATTTTTTGTTGTAACTTCAACTGTGAGTTGCACTAAACATCCTTCCTTCACTCCTTTTTTGTTATTGCCCGCTAATGTCTCTTTTCCCACCCCTATTTCCTTCCCTCTTATAAGATAAAATCTAAACCCTAATTAGAACCCTAGAAATTAATCAATAATCCATTCGGAAGCTTAAAAAGAAGGAAGAACATTTTGTTATACCTTACTTTACTGTTTCACTTTCCCTTATTTTAACCATTGACCTACACAAGTTTTATTGAATACAAATGCGCAAAATTTGAATTTAACATATTCACGAAAAAACTTGTTGGAAATCCAAACTTGACATGCGTTTTTAATCAAAATTTGTTCAAATCAAACAAATAAATGCATGATGTTAGAGCTTACTCAAATATCTATTCACAAAAATATTTATAATTTAGAAATATTTATGCAAACATGTTATAAAATGTTATTGAAATATTATATTTTGAACAAATAAAAATTTATATTTTTACATGATTAAAAGATATTAATATACAATCTTTTAAGGTGTTTCAATTCAATATGAATTCAAGACATCCATTAAAGCATTGAAAAGGTTATTTTGGTTATATAAGAAAATTTATTGTTGGTTGCATTAGGAAAAAAAACAACATAACTGAAAAGTCCAACTTGAAACTCAAAAACAATGATCAACATCAAATAATTTTATTTGAATTTTTTGAAATTAATATAAACATAATACATAATTTTTGAACATTTTACAATAATTATCAATGATGTAACATTAATAATCGTCCATTTTAATATTCTTTTTTTTTAATATATTTTAAATTTTTTTTTTATAATTCTATTTTTTTGTCATATCTTTGTGGCAATGACAAATGTAATTTAACATTTTCCCACAAGAATGTTTAAAGCTTATTTAAATTCACAAATCTACAAGTATTTCCACCTTGTCAATGTATGATCATTCAAATTTTTGCATTGAAAATATGCAAAAACACAACTTATATAATATGTTCATGAATGTGTGATAATAAAAATATTCATGCAAAGCAAGTACAAACCTTTAAAAGTCATGGAAATAATAAACACATGTAGGATTTTAGTAATTGACCTATTTACAATTGAATTTTTAGTTATATCAAATTAAATATGTCATATAATTTCATTTCATAAATATAAACTTTCATATTTAATTTTTTTTGCATTATCATATAATTATTTAATTTCATAGGTTTATAATTTCACCAACTTTTGTATTATTTAAAATTAAAACGTATCAAAATTGCATAGCTTTTATATATTTATATGCTTTGAGAAATAAATTCAAATTTCAGTTTTTAATTCAATAATTACATTGCATTTTCATTATTAGGAAATACATCCTAGTTCACTATGGGTTTCACTAGATTTTTTTGTGAATTTGGACAGTTTTACTTAGTGAAATTGTTTAACCCCTTAGTGAACGGGGATCAATTATTATGGACAATGATTTGTTTCACTATTACTTAGTGAAACAAGGTTACTCCCAAGTGAAATACAAATTTACCAAACCATTCACTTGCTAGTTAATTAACTAACTAGTATGGAAATTAATTAAATTTTAATTATTTAATATAGAATATTATTGATAATTTCATGATTTTTAAAGCCTACTATTTATTGACACGTGTCACTACTTATGCTAGGTTAAAAACTTAACCTAAATAGGTAGGCCACGTACCTAACCTAAGCACTTAACCTAAGAATTCAGTTGTTGACCACACACAACACCACCCTTGATGTTTGAGCCCTTGACCTTTGGAATGGGGCAAACATCTTTACCATCAAGCCACCCCACTTGTTGTGATAATATGTTACATTACATTCTATTTATCAAATACTTCATTTTAAACATTACAAAAACATAAACTTAGAAAATTCATATCTTATTGAGATTTTGTTCAAATGAAATGATTTGAGTTTACTTTTTTAAAAAATTCAATAATGTACATAATTACATTCATTTCCTTTTGAAAGCTTAAAATCATTTGAACAAAAAAAAAGTTGGATATCATTATTCAATAACATTTTAATGACCATTCTTTTGAAAAAAAAATTTAATAAAAGGATTTTTTTTTGTTAATATAATAATACTACCTATGTTAAGTTACTTTCAATTATTATATGACTATTTTTCATTAATTGAAATTATTTCACCCTACATTATTTACAACTATTTATGCATGTTTTCAATTATTTTTGGTTATTCTAAGTTATTTTTGGCTAGTGTAGATTATTACAATTTAGACTACTTGTAGGCATTATAAATTACTTTTGGTTATTTTAACTTATTTCACCTTAGGCTATTTTCAACTATTATAAGTTTTTTTGTCTATTATATGTTATTTTTGGCTATTGTAAATTATTTCAATTTAGACTACTTGTAGCTATTATAAATTACTTTTAGCTATTGAAAGTTATTTCACCTTAAGTTTTTTTTTTATTATAAATTATTTCACCTTAGATTATTTTTGACAATCCTAAGCAATTATAATATATGGCTATTGGTTTTCTTTTTTTAGTGCTATTGGTGGTTATTAATGGCTATTGGTACCTATTTTATTTGTGGCTATTAATGTTTTTTAGTGGTTATACTGTTAATAGTTATTAGTGGTTATTATATTAATGGCCATTAGTAGTTATTCTATTGGTGGCTGTTCGTGGTTATTCTATTGGTGGTTATTCATGGTTATTCTATTGGTGACTGTTTGTGGTTATTCTATTAATGACTACTGGTGGCTATTATATCAATGGCTATTGTGGCTATTATATTAATGGCTATTGGTGGTTATTCTATTAATGGCTACTGGTGGCTATTCTATTCATGGCTACTAGTGACTATTTTATTAATGGCTATTGGTGGCTATTCTATTGATGGGTACTGGTGGCTATTCTATTAATGGCTATTGGTGGCTATTCAATTAATGTCTATTCATGATTAATCTATTAATGGCCATTGGTGGCTGTTCTATTAATGATTATTCATGATTAATATATTAATGGCTATTGGTGGCTATTCTATTAATGGCTATTGGTGGCTATTCAATTAATGTCTATTCATGATTAATCTATTAATGGCCATTGGTGGCTATTCTATTAATGATTATTCATGATTAATATATTAATGGCTATTGGTGGCTATTCTATTAATGGCTATTGGTGGCTATTTTATTAATGGCTATTGGTGGCTATTTTATTAATGGCTATTGGTGGCTATTTTATTAATGGCTATTGGTGGTTATTATATTAATGACTATTGGTGGCTATTCTATTAATGGCTATTGGTGGTTATTTTATTAATGACTATTGATGGTTATTTTGTTAATGGCTATTGCTGGCTATTATATTAATGTCTATTAGTGATTATTGCGTTTTAAGCCATTGGTGGTTATTTTATTGGTGGTTATTAATGGTTATTTTATTAATGGTTATTGTATTATAAATTATTGTTGGTTATTATATGTTACATTACAACTATTGGTGATTATTGTATTATAAATTATTGTTCGATATTCTATGTTATAATATCATAGGTTATTGGTAGTTATTATATTGTAAGGTATTTGAAATTATTTTTCATAGGTTATTATTTTATATTCTAAGTAATTTTTACCTTAGATCATTATATTTTGTTTTAGATTATTTTTAAGTTATTATGCTTAGGATAAAATAATTTATAATAACATAAAATAAAATGACCTTGAATAATTTAAAGTATAACTTGAAATAAAATATAATAATTTAGGGTACAATAATTTATAATAGCCTATAATAACATAAAATATTAATTAAAATAATTAAAATAACTTAAAATAATATAGGGTATATCATAAATTAGCATAAATAATATTTTTAAAAACATAAAAATAAACTTATTTGCTATAGTAAATTATAATAGTGAATTATGTGAATTAGGAATAAAACATGATGTCTACATAATGATATTATAGTGAAATAATTTTCACTTGGTGAAATCAATTAAATGCAATGAAGTTATTTCACTTTTAAGGTCCCATAGTGATTTAAGCTAGTAAATTACACCCCACTTTGGTAGTAGTGTTTATTAGTTTGTTAATTTAAAATGTAAAAAAATCATTAAAAATATTTTAAATTTCAAATGTCACTTTTAAAATCAAAGGATTTCCACATGTGAAATTAAATCAATTTGACATATTTATTTGAATAATCTCAATGTAATGTTTTTAATTATAAACATACACCTAAGTTTTACATGTTTTAATTTAGAAATGTCTTTAATTCCTTAATTCCATATAACTATCATCAATCAAACTTTCGTATATTAATCGGTAAAAACCAAAACTACCAATGCAAATGATTTAATTGGGGACATTAGCACAAATTGTTATAATCATGGATTCATATTTATCATATTGTAATGGCATTTCTGAATTGTCATCAACAATTGACACATGAGTGGATGGCAACGGTATAATCAATTATTTATGTTGGTGTCAAAGGCATTGGAAACATTGTTTCCGTGGTATAACGCATGCATGTCACCTAAGATTATCTCCACTTACATGCCCCTAAAGCTTAAAACCCATAAACAAATTTGTTTGAAATGACACTAATCCAACTCATTATTTGTACAATACTCTTTTATATGTATGTGGACATACTAAGTTGCAAGTTGTTGCATTTGAACCACAAATATACCTCATGGGTGCAAAGTATCTCATATTGATAAAAAACCAACTTGTTATGGATGAATGGATATGCATATATAATAATGTTGTTAGTGAACATGACTTGAAAAAAGCCAATAATTTTTTTTTCTAGTTTGGGAATGAGACCTTTTGTCATTGTTTTGATCTCTCAAAAAAGAAATTGAGATTGTAATTTCCTTGTTGTAATGAACAACATAATGAACATTATAACATTGTTCATTTCTTTTCAATAATTAGTGGAAAATTCTACTATAATTAACCCATCAAAACCTAAAATTGGTCAAATTCTAATAATTTGAACATCTAGTTGCATGGGGTGAAAGTTCAAATGATAAGATTGCTTGTTGTGATAGTTCATATAAATTGAATATGGACTTTAATTGCATAATGTGTTTATACAATATTTTTAAAACTTCAAGACACAACACTTCTCAATTTGATAACAATTAAAGTAAAAAAAACAAATATCCTATTTGGAGAAGATGGTATATCATATTCCATTTAAAAAATTCCAAAATGGGAAAGTCATTTTTGATATAATTAAAATTGATGTTTTTCAAAAAAAATCTATAATAAAAAATGTTTAAAAAAAATTAGATGGTGATTTGCACTAAAATATGGGAAAACATCATTACAAAAAACCATGATTTCACAAAACGTTTAACTTGATTAAAATGTTTACATTGACCAAGAGGGATCTTCATCTTGATTAGGGCATGAAAGATACAAGTGTTTAGATGTCAAATAAAAAAGGAAAAAAAAGAAAAATTGGTCAATCAAGATGGCAAAGATTCAAGCAAATTGACCCTATTACCAAGAAATGCCTACCCTAATAAATTTTTCTTACATAGGAAAAAATATGTACATAAATAATTATTAGAATTTAATTACAAGTTAAATACCTAGGGTTCCCAATCAACTTCAAAATGCCACAGAAGGAGAAGGACAATAAGGTGCTTCAATTAATGAAAGGGAAGCTAACATCTTGGAATTTTATGTGGTTATTAGTTGCTAGAAAGATACTAGTTGCAAATTAGGTCATCTTGGCATTGTCTGGTACATAACTTATTGTGCAGATATATCAATGTCATCTTTAAAATAAATCAAAACTCCAATCCACAATTTTGTTTGGTCAAGCAAAAAGCAAATAATAAAACTAGGGCCAAGGTAACGTGGGGATATGTAACCGTCCTATTTTTGACTTCATGCGACTATATGTTGTTTACAACTACTTTTGTAACTACTTACCAACTTCACCAAATTTCAAGAGGATTTGCGACTATACTACGACTAATGTGCAATTACTATCTTCTTCATCCTCCTATGTGAATGGTTCTACGATTAGGTTCATCCATGATTAAGCCCCCATGGCCCAATAATTGCACAGGTAACCAAAATTTAATCACAATTTGATGTACAATGTATATTATGGGCAAAATAAGAATACATATTTGACTCGTACAATTCAAAAGTCTACTTATAATATAATAAATATTCACTATGAATATTATCAAAATATTTGTAGGGCTTAATATAAAGTGTTTGTGAAAAGTACATTAACGGTATATTAAATGTGTAAAAAAATGATTTAGGTTTATATTCTGTTTTATTATCAATAATTATGATGTAGTTATTTACTAATGAATCATTATTTAATTAATAGTAATTAATTATTAAAAAATTCATAATTAGTAATCACAAGTTAATATTTTCGAAATTCGGAATTAAAAATTATTTAAATTATTATTATTTTAAAGTTATTTATTTATTTAATATTAATTAATTAATAACTAGATGACATTTACAATTAAAAATTTATTCCATAATTAAAATTCAATATGACTTACTAAACTAAATTTAATTATTATTTTGTTGATATTTAATATTTAATCATCAATCAATTATAATTATTTATTAAATACTTTAATCATTGATTAAATACAGATTAATTAAATATTTTATAAAATAATAAATAATAAAATATTATTTAAAATTGTAATGCTTAATACTAACTAATTATTCATCTATTATTGATAAATCAATAACAAGTTAGAATTTAATATTAAATTATTTAAATTTATTAATTATGATGATTCATCAATTCTTTAGTCATTAACATTAAATACTACTTAATAAACTAATTTTTTATTAATTTATTGATATTACATATAAAATAAATTAATATTATTTATTGTTTACTTAATCATTAAGATTAAATATTAATTAATAAAATAGGAATAATTACTAATTGATTCATGTTATGTTTTAAATAAATCTAAATTATTAATCAATTAAATGTTATTCAGATTAAATACTCTTTAATAAACTTAACTTACTTTTTAATTAATTGATATTAGATATTAAATAAATCATCATGATTTATTAATTCATTAATCATCAAGATTAAATATTATTTTATAAACAAAATGTATTTATTAATTAATTTATATGATATATTAAATATATTATAATTATTCATTCATTAAAATTAAATATTGCATAATAAATTAAAACTAGCTATTAATTTATTGGCGTTACAAATAAAATAAATTATAAGTATTATTTAATTAATTATTCATCAAGATTAAATACCACTTAAGAATCTAAAACTACTCGTTAATCGATTGATATTAGATATAAAATAAATTATATTATTTATTTATTATTTATTTAGACATGAAGATTAATTGTTATTTAATTAACTAGAATTAGTTATTAATTGATTGATAATGTATCTTTAAAAATTTATAAGTATTAATTCATTATTTAATTATTAAGATTAAATACTACTTATTAATTTAGAACATTTATTAATTGATTGAAATTACATATTAAATAAATTACATATTAAAATTTCTCATTAAATAATTATTTTATTAAATAACTCATAATTAAATATTATTAACATTTATATTTATTATTATTTATTAATTATCCATTTCATATAAATTAAATTATAAATAGTTGAAATTTAATTTTTAAATAATTTTAATGAATAAAATAAAACTAATTATTGTTAAATTGATAATTAATTAATTAATTTTCATTAGTTAAATACTAATTAATTAACTATAACTACTTAATTAATCAATTAGTTACTTTAAAAATGAATTTTGAACATGAACTAATTATTTAATTCATTTTTAAAATTATGAAATAGCTATTAATTAATATTTTATCAGTCGTATTAATTAATTTATTAACATTAATTAGTGATGGTTGTTTACTATTGATTAATTGATTAGGTAATAGTATTTTTTAAATATTATTTGTATCTATCATGACCTATTATTATTAATGAGTAGATAAGTAAGTAGGTAATAGGTAAATAATCAATAAATACGTTGTTGGTACATAGGAAATTAGGGAATTAAGTAATTAATGAGCGAGTTATTTACTTATGGACTTGACACAATTGAAAGGGAAACAAAATTATATGGGATAAAAAATGTAGTCACAACGTATGTGTGAACTATTAGCAACTAAATTGCAACCAAATTTTTTATCCCATATTGTTTCATTTTCCTTCCAAATGTGTCAATTATTGGGATTTGAACCTAAGTCTAGATTTTCTTATTGGATTTGAAAAGGGATTCAATGATTAAAAGATTTATGGACTTAGGATGGGAATAAATGGGAGTCCTTGAAGAATCTCAAAAGGATTACTTGATCAAGGAACATGGCTAAAAATAAAGAAGTTGTCATTTGTAATGTACATCCTTGGAATGTAAAAAGACCAAATCTCCCTTCCAAGCCATCTCAAGCTCAATGGAAGGTATTAAATTCACCTCAAAAGGATCTAACTTTTCAAGAATTCTACCATGTTCAAGGGGAAAATATTGGTAAAATGTTATTTATAGTGTGTAGAAAGGTGGATAATTCAAAATTGTTAAGGAATGTTTCCCATGACCTGATAGAAATCTTGAACTAGATTACTTTGCTTAGGAATAAAGGGGAGGGAGTTTGTGTGGAATATAATCCTCAACTACAAGCAGAAAGGGATCAAACTATTTGGGCATCTCATTAAAGTCAACAAGGGATTTGTAATTTATGTGGTGATGGTGTTTTGGAGATCCCAAAACATGGGCATATGAGGTGGGTAGTTGTTCAAGAGACATAGATTAAGTTCACATCACAAACTTCATGGGTCACGATTTGACAATAATAATCGTGCAAATTTTGTTTTTCATAAATTCGTATGGAATAGACATAGATGTCATTCATCTACTTGCATTGTTTGAACATCGATGTCATGTACATTGTTTAGACACGAATGTTATATGCATGTTCATGTTATTTAGACATGAATGTTGTGTGTCTATTCATATTATTTACACACAAAAGTCGTGCACACGACTTTTGTGTTTAAATAATGCATGACATTCATGTGTAAACGATATAAACCCATGAAATAACAGATTTCGCATGGATTTGGAATGAACCCATGAAGCCTATAAATTTGTGATTAGTAAGGAACTTAGGGTTACATATGCACTTTTCGTAGGGCATAGTTCATTGGAGGACATCTTGTTGGGAAAACTTCATTCACCTTGTCGTGAAGGGACAAATGAAAAGGAAATACAATGGGTTATTGGTAAGTCTTGCATCGTCATGTTATCAATTCCTTGGGATATTCTTAAGTCTTTATTGTGGTTCATATGGTGTCAAAAGTGTGAGCAAGACCTTAAAGAAGGTCATTTTCACTTAAGTATTGTTATGTTTTGAACATGACAAACCACAATTCAAGTGGGGATGGTAGCTTGGAAAGAACTTCATAGGTTTAAAATATCTATAGAAAAATAAAAGCTTTTAATTATAATTTTAAAACAATATGGATACATGGAAGAGTATTCTCATCCAGCTAGAAGTTAAAATGTACAACAACTAAGTCAATTGCACCAATTTAGATAGCCATGGAGATGAAGAAATAAATCATAGAAGCTCAATACTTTTAAGTTACCAACCATCTCTAAAGGAATAGGAAAATGAAGAAACTTGTGATGGCAAACCAAATTTTACAAGCAATTTTTGAAGAGCTTCACCAAAACTTAATTCAAAAATTGAATAAAACAATGACATCTTGTCACACATTCATTTTAATGATCAATAAGAAGATTTTCAAAATTCCCTTAATCTTTTAAAGGAGCTTCAATCACCAAGATCATTTACTAAAATGTAAGATTTTTGGGTAAATCAACATGCACAATCAACTCACATGATCACATTTCTTTCGTGGGGAAACTTGCATCCAAGGAGGGGAACCAATAGTGAAGACACAACCCAATTGCATCTACAATAGGATACATGATTGGGATTTGGAAGTTACATTTGAAGAAATTTTCTAGCTATGTGACAAATGAAGAATTTTATTACCACTAAAACAATACATGTGATTTAATATTGAGGATTCTCCTCCTACATCTTCTCCTTTTGGAAGAAGGCAACACCTTTCAATTGAGCTTAATGTTCAAACTATCCTTCATGGACAATGACTTGAAGGAAGGGATGTTTCTTTTGAAGTCCTTCTTAGAGGACCACTTTTCACACATACAATCAATAATCTGCAAGATAATGAAAATGCTCCTCACAATCTCCCTTTTTGAATATACATTCGTAGAACAAAATAATAAATTGTTTGAAGAAAAAAAAAATCTCTTAAGTTTCCTAGTGATGTTTTTGTTTTTGAGGTAGCCTTTTCCTTGGGCTATGTTTCTTGTTTGGTTGGCCTTTGCCTTCTTAGTTTGGGTAAATTGGCTCATGCCACCCTCTTTTCTACCCTCTATGGCAATTTGTATTTGGCTTTGCATGGTCTTCATTGTGTTTGTTTGTGATTTTTTTAAACCCAAAAAGGGAATTCAATTCGATGGTTAAGGTGTAGGCACCCTTAGTCGGCATTCAAACTTGGAGAATTACATATGTACACAAATGTGTATATGTGTGCGTACACAAACATACACACACACACACACACACACACACACACACATATTAAACATATGAATGACACATGGCTATGATGATGGACAACACTTGGTTATGATCATTTGATGCCACATGGATTTCCTAAGAATTAAAATAAAATATTGGGACTTCAAAAATCAAATGATAAATAAAGTTATGAAATTTTCTAATGCAACATGTGACTCTTCAAAATGACCAAACATGGTTACACTAAAAACGTTTTAATCAACTAGTCCTTTTGTAATAAAACCAACTAAGTCAAAATAATAATGTGAATGTTTATTTTCATTGTTAATTTATTGGATTTGGGTAATGGAAAAGGACAAGATCTTGTTGTGTATGATAGTCTATACTAGAATCCATTTATGATCCACCATTCTTTTTTTTTCTTCACTATTGGAAATGTTAGCTTCATATAAATGAGTTCATTTTTTTGTGTTTAATAAGAATTTTAAAATCTATGCATGAAAAAATATTTACCATAATGATAATTCATATAGTCGATTGTAATATGCAATTACCCTTGGTTGCAAATTGTTGGTTATTTATTTAAAACCATGCCATGTTGTAAGTTCACAATGAGTATTGTAAAGTCGATTATTATTTTGTCAATGAAATATAGACCTAGGTGTGAGGATGTTTAATTGATTAAAAAAAATTATGACTCTTGAATACATTAATAATAGCTCCACTAGTGGGAGAGGATCAAAAAAATGTTTTCTCTATTTTTAACATCCAATGTTAATAAAATTACGTACCTCAACCCCACTAAATTGATGACAAATAAATATCATGTCATGTATTCTAAGTTTGTAGCTAAAACTCACATGTATGTTAATAAGGGTGGCCAACCAATAAAAAATGTAGTCAACATGAAATAATAAATTTGGATTCATTGAAGAAAAATAACAATACATTCTTTTTTAGGGTTTTAAAACCCCTACCATGTAACCCAATTTTGGTGGAGGAAATTGATTTTCATGCCACTGTGGCATAAACTTATATAATCTAGAATGTGGTGCACCAACTTGTTTCATATCTAACTATTGGTGGATTTGTTTTAATAGACATCATGTGTAGTATAGACCTAGGGATTACCCACCAAACATTAGTTTATTATGGTCCTCCATTGACCAACAATTTGCAATTGGATAATTGAAGGTTTTGTAGGAGATAATAAATGTAACCATGGCTAGTTACCATGAAATGTAAGAAACACTCCAAAGCTTGGGTGTGATGATCAACTTTCCTTTGTTTAATCCGTGTTTAAAGTCATTACATTGGTAAATGAACTATTACAAGCTACACTAGATTAAAACACTACAATAATATACATCCCCCTAAGTTCATTTCATAATACAATTTCATTTCATGACTAAGGTGATTAGGCATGAAATAGATAGTTATTGTGAATTTAGTTTCATGCAAGTCTTTTTGTGTTAATTGAAGCCCATATAGAGGGGTTTTTTTTGTACAATGATGCATGCACAATAACAAAGTAAAATACCTTTAAAACTATGATATGGCCAACATTTTAAAACTATATTTTGACTATAGAAAAGATTCCATATGAAAGTTCATAACATGATGTAAAACCCTTCAAACTTGTTTTCATTGATATATTTTCTAACTAACATTAAGTCCCTAACAAGCACAATATACATCATTGGACCATTTCAAAATAAATAATATACAAAATTGTTCCCAAGATTACAACCCTTGATTTTTCAACTTTAAACTTATCCATAATTCTTAAAATTTTATGAATTATGCATATCAAATACTTATATCATATATCTATTTAAGTTAATAACCTCAAATTAATTAATTCCATGTTGAAAATTTTAATGAGGTGTGGGGAATATAAAATATAAAACTTGATTACTTTAGTTGTCCCAAAAGAAAGTAATTTTTAAAAAAAAATTATATTATACATTCTTATTTTTTTTACTTAAATAATAAAAAACAAGATACATTTTCATTATTGTGTAGTAAAATTCAAATTTTGCATTGTAAAAGTACATTGAAAGTAAGGTTTTTCTAAATGCAAGTAATTTTGAATGATTTTTGGCAATGTAACTTTTGTTTCATGTGCGATCTTTCAAGTATTTTTTTTAATGAATTCATTTCCATTTTTTTCAAAAAGAAAAAGGGTGCAATTAATTTGTTAAAGATTAAGAATTATAATCTACTTATATGTAATTAAGGTGCCTATAATTTGAGAATATACCTAAAATATAATTAAAATATTCTCAATTTTAATCAAATATTCTTTCAATATTCCATCATTTCATAGCATACCAAGAAATCCCCTTTATTTCAAGTGCTCAAGAAAATATACAAAGAGTGATTTTTCCTTGGGGTATGTTTTGAAGAAAATAAAATAATTTTCTTTTGACGATTTACTTGAATATATAATGATCTTTATATCCTTAGTTAGCACATTTATTTCATTAAGTTTTTTTAATGATAAGTATGTTTGAAATTGACTCATCAAGTTGAAGCATACTTGTTATTACATATATTATTATTGAAGTTCTTCAAATTTTGTATTTAAATTACCATACATTCAATCAAATGGACAATTGTTTCATAATGGAACTTGAACTAAAATTTGAATATACTTTCTTGTGCTTATGTCAAAATTTATTTCATTTTAAAACTCAAACTTGTAATGCATACTTTTAAAAATATTTAACCACAACCTTTGAAGTCACCCAAATGTGAATTATATTTGAATTGGTTTTTGTGTTGCAAAATTTAGAAAAGATTATGTAATAAAAAATTATTGCAATTATACATATGTGAAGACAAGAAAAGTTCCACAATATAATCATTCGGCTAGTTGAAGAGAATTTTCAAGAATAATTTGTGATCTTTGGAGTTTGATGTCACTTTTGACACATATCAAATGAAATATTTTTGTACTATACAACACCAATTACTTTACTAAATCAAATTCATGT
>Ga0209611_10009803_pt1 | contig 14347 bp, 9 predicted proteins | sample S1TSphgellanicum_3_FD_187693 | JGI IMG/M metagenome (GOLD analysis project Ga0209611, IMG submission 187693) | Host-associated microbial communities from peat moss isolated from Minnesota, USA - S1T2_Fc - Sphagnum magellanicum MG (SPAdes) (version 2) | ecosystem: Host-associated > Plants > Peat... | reverse complement strand
CATAAATTGTTCCCATTGTTCACCAAAAAAGTCACATCTTAGTTGTAAACGACAATACGTATATGACAAGTCAAAGGATGAAGGCGTATTTTGTTGACTTTTTCCTTCATCCAAAATTCGTTGTCGTTTGCGACTTGTCCAACGCGACTATTAAGATTTTAGTTGCAAATGTCGCTTGCAACTAAAACTTAGTCGCATGGACCAATTGTAAAATGGCCATTTTCTACTAGTGTACATTCCTATGAGCATGAAATGTGACTCCTGGGCTTCACTCTCGGCTCGCACCTTTGCAAGCCCTTACTTTGATCGCAAGCCCAAGGCTAAGGTCACGACAACCTTGACATCATTGGGTTATAAATAGATTAAAACAAAATAGCCAACAAGGATACCAAGGTTAAGTCCCCATCCAAATCCCACCACACCCAACATTGTGCTCACAATTCCCATGATGTAGATGATGATGAACTACTCGTTTTATATTTTGGAACATTCCAGAATCAAATAATTGTTGGTTTCAGTTCTTTGAAAAATAAATCAAAATTGGAGAACCACTATCCCAATTATTTTCAAAAACCATAAAAAACCAATAGGTAAATCCCACGAGAGAAAAAAAAACAATGATTTGGGACATTCGTAACTACTTATTTTGTTGAGAAGCACATAAACCAATGCTTCATATGCACCTTAATACGTTTGTAACAACGTAAAATGCACTGGCATGAAAACTAAAACAAATTATGAATTTGGGTGGGGTTTACATAAGTTATGCACCATGGATCATTTGCATCAAGCAAGGATGTTGCACTTTTCCTCCTAGAATGGTTAGGCAAGCATCTATTAATAATGTCTACCTTGCCATTCAAATTGGTTGTGTTGAGTGACTACACAACAGACTACAAAGTCTTTGCTACCTTAAAGTTGTGCACTAGCAAGTTGTGTATAAGGTCGGCAAAGAAGGTGAGTTCATCAAAGTTTTGAAACAAGGGTGTGATGAACAATACGTGAAGTTCCATTTGAAGTCTTGTTCATGGACATGGGGTCACATTGTCTGGATGTGAGTTTTGGGATTAAATGTGTAATAATGCAGATGGGATAAGTGACCCTAAGCCATCTTTGTAACTAGGTCATCCTAACTGTTCATAACACCACAACTGATGTGGAAGATGTAATTTTTGTCTTGGGGTTTGCTTAAGGATATAACTAAATGAACTACAAGTTTGCTTACACCCATCCTTAAGAACTATGAATGGGGTGTTTACAACAATTCATCACTACTACGCTACAAATTGTGATGGAGGTGATGAAGTTCATTGAACAACCTGGATGCACTCAAACCTCGAGAAATAAAGGGGAATATATGATTGTTGATAAGTGTTTTGTAGGATTTAGTTATATGGAACATTGATATGTTTTAGCTTTCTAGGCATTACCAAATTGGTTGGCCAACAAAATTGTCTAGTAACAATTTGGACATCATGAACATAAAGGGTTGCATGTGCCATATTATCTTCAAGAAACCTCCTAAATGATTTTCTATTTCCAATGTTTTCTTGTGTTATTTACTCTAGTCTAGTGGACATACAATTCCATGTTTTCATGTTGTTTGAAAGTTTTTACAGATTCACAAACATTTATTATGAAATGGGTAAGATTGTCAAATGTCTTTTGTATGAAGAATATGACATTTGAGGAAGTTATTATGTGAAGATCTAACACCCAGTGCATTCGGTTTGTACCTATTAAATGTTAGCATTAGTTTAAAAATTTGATTATTTCCAACATTATCATGAATGTAATTACATTTGCCATTAATTTGTCACAAATTATCCATATTACACTAAAGCTGGATATCATTGAGCTTGGTGCTCAAGCATGGAAATTAGTCATTGGTTAGAAACATGCATATATCTTCTACACTCTAGACTTTACATCTATGACTTCCTTGTTTACAATGCAAATTTCTAACAAGCATTTGAATTTATCTATCGCAACCCTAGCCTTGGGCTCTTGACCAAGGCAAGGGCTTGCAAAGTTGCAGGCCAAGAGTGAGCCCGGTAGTCACATTTCATATTGCCGAAAGTGCAAAAGAATGCAAGGGAATGAACCCCCATACTCCCAAATGAGCTCCCATTTTGGGAGTTGGACTCCCGATGGATTCCCGAATCTTTAGAGAATGATTGCAAGGGTCAAAACCCATTAGATTGAAGATTTCCTTAAATAATTGAAAAGCTCTTGCAACGTAAATGTCTAAAATGGGCTTGCATGACCCATTTGGTAATCAAAACACAAGTTATGGCCAAAAGAAGGGTTGGTAGTTAAATTGGCAATTTGACTTTCGACCACTAAAAGTTAGAATCGCCCTGATTTACTTGCATGAAGTGGCATGCCACATACCGTTGGAAATTTTTCAATGAAAGCTACAATTTTTCTTTAGACCTCACCTCAATTAGAGGTCTTCACACAAAGTTATGCACCTCCAAAGTTGCAATAGTCCTAATTTTTGAGAATTTCGAGACTCCCACTTAGGAGTCCTAGGACAAAATGACATTTGGGTGTTGGTCGCATGGCTAGGCACAAAGTATATTATAAAGGGGAAGGTGGTGGCTTCCCCCAAGTTTGGGTTATGGTGAGTCTTGTGAATCCGTGTTTGCCCATGGTTCGTCCGTGCACCAAAAGTGTTCAAATTACACATTAACCAACTTGTTGTTTGGTTTGTGCAAGTTCATGTGAATAATTGATGTTTGTCATTCTTCCTAGTCCCCATCCCAAAGCTCCAGCACACCCCTCTACCCCCAAAGTGTTACGAACCAAAAAGTGTGCCCTGACTCCTTACTCTTTTGTTATTTTCACCTTAGACTTACATTTGAGTCTACCAAGGAGCTTGGGAGTGCGTTACAATCGTTCATTCTCTCACACTTTGTTGCACTCCTGGGAGTATGAAATGTGACTCTCGGGTTCACTTTTGGCCCGTGGCTTTGCAAGCCCTTGCCTTGGTTGCAAGCCCAAGGCTAGAATTGCAACATTATCTATGTGTACATTATGTTTGTGTATGATTTGGAGATTGCCATAGTTGTCTACCAAAACTTATTTTGCAAAGTATGCATTCTTATATCATTATTTTTATCTTCTTTGCCCTTGATTGTTCTAGTAATGCATTGCCCATATAAGTTAGCTTCTTTGCAGTTAGCTATGCTCAGGTGTTGTAGTATGAACTTACACATTGTGAGGTTGGAGCATGATGTACCCTAATTTTCAAACCTTAGTTGTCATGACTCTAACTTTGGGCTTGCGACCAAAGCAAGGGCTTACAAAAGTGCGAGCCAAGAATGAAACCTAGGAGTCACATGTCATGCTCATTATCGCAACCCCACTTTGAGGGAGTTGTGAGGTTGCCACTCACACTCCCAAAAATGGGACTTGGGAGTCCTCCGGGACTCCTGAAAATTCAGAGCGCGATTGCAGGGGTCAAACCGATTCATTGACTCCCGACCATTAAAAGTTGAGAATCAACCCTATTCCGGTGCGTGTAGGTGAAGTGTGACACACAGTTGGAAAGCTCTCGAGGAGAGCTACAACTTTGGTTTAGACCTCGTCCCAATTCGAGTTTGGAGCGAGGAGTTATGAACATCCAAAGTCCCGGGAGTCCAAACCAGGACAGTTTTGAGACTCCACTTTGGGAGTCCCGAGAAAAAAAACCATTTGGATGCAAGTGCGGCGGAGAGCTGCAGAGAATACTATATGGGGGAAGGTGGTGGCTTCCCCCGAGTCCGGGCCGTGGTGAGTCAAATGAGTCCAAGGTAGCCCGCGGCTTGTCCTAACACCAAAAGGGTGCAGAATGAGTTTTAACCAACTTGTTGGTTGGATTTGGATGCAGGACCGTGTAATTGAGTAAGCTTGTTCCTCTTCCTAGTCTATCCCAAAGCTTTCAACACGCCCTTCTCACCCCCCTTTAGTGCTGGAAGCTAGGAGCGTGCCCCGAGTCCCAGAAATTCCGCAATTTGAGTGACTTAGTCCCAACTTGGGGCTAACTTAGGACTTGGGAGTGCGTCAATCATAGGAGTGTAGGAGAGTGTGAAGGAATGAGCTCACACATTCCCTTTGGAATTGGAATCACTTTGGAGTATTGAATATTCATAAAATAATTTCAAGGGTCATAATTCATTGAATTAAAAAACTCATTATACCATTGAAAAGATTTTAAAACTTAGATGTCTAAAATGGGCTCACATGACCCATTTAAGTACTTAAAACACAGGTTATGGCCAAAAGAAGTCGGTTATGACCACTAAAAGTCGGTAATCACCTTGATTCATTTGTGTATAGGTGGCCTGTAACATATTGTTGGAAAAAGCTCTTGACGAAGGTTACAATTTTTCTTCAGTCTTCATCTTAGTCAAAGGTCTACATAAGAAGTTATGGCTTTCCAAAGTGCCTGGAATCCTAATTTCTAAAAATTTAAGACTCTCAACTTGGGAATTTCGGGACAAAATGTCATTTGGATGTGGCCCCTTGTGCCCAATCACAAAAATACTATAAGAAAAAAGGTGGTGGCTTCCCCCAAGTTCAGGCCATGGTGAATCTTGTGAGTTTGTATGTGCCCATGGTCCATCCATGCACCAAAAATGCTTCAATTATGCATTGACCAACTTGTTATTTGGTTTGTGCAAGTATGTGTGAATAATTGACATGCTTGTCACTCATTCTAGTCCCCATCCTAGAGCTCTAGCACACCCCTTTACCCCTAAAGTGTTACGAACTAAGGAGCATATCCCCATTCATTCTTCTTTCGCTATTTTCACTTTCAAACTTGCATTTGAGTCTTATGAGGAGTTTATAGGTGCATCATAGTGTTATAAACTTGCATCCTAGCCACAGTCATCTTTTAAATCTTGAGGTAATATCATGGTTGTCACTTGATGATGATGATGTTCCATTGGTTTTTAGTTATGTTTACTTCTTTAGTACTTTGCTTGAGTGACAACATGAGCTAATGATGGGTCTTCTTGTTGCTTCAAGAAATGTTACAACTGAAATAGTCGATGATTAAGATACAAACTTTTACAATTCTTTGCCTTATAAATTATTTCATCATAAATTGTTATATGTACTATATGCGTTGATTGTTGGTCTATCTGAAGCTCATGAATTTAGTGGGAAGTAAGGAAAACAACTATTCATTGCGATTCATGAATAAGCTAGTTAGGGAGAATATGAAGTTATGGTAGTACATGTGAAAGACATAAACTAAACATAAGGTTTTAACAAACTTAATGTTCCTTGTCTTTGTGGTTTTTTCAATTTTTAGTTCAAATGAGATGTCTAATATGAGTTTAATGGTTACTTTCAAGGTCATTGGGTTGTTTTTTGTTTTGGCAACTTTTCAATGCAACAAAATTTTGTTGAAATTGAATTGTTATGTTTGTTAAAAATGACAAAGGAGATTGATTGTATAAGGTGTGGGCACAAATTGACAATGCATTTGTAGTTAAGTTATTTCAAGATTTGCACGATGAGTTAATGGCAATTAAAGGATGAAACCGTGATTTGATAAATAATGTACAACAATGTTAGTGGGGAAAAATGCAGTTTAAGGAGTTGTACTTAGGACTTTTGTTGATGCACCCCCAAGCTTCTTGATAGACTCAACTTCAAATCCAAAGGTGAAAACAACGGAAGGATACGGAGTTGGGGTACGTTCCTTTGCTCACAACATTTTAGGGGTAAAGGGGTGTGTTAGAGCTCCGAAATGAGGACTAGTATGAATGACAAGTGGGTTAATTATTCACATGGACCGACACAAACCAAACAACAAGTTGGTTAGTGCATAGTTAGAGCACTCTTGGTGCATGGACGAACCACGGGCAAACATGGACTCAAAAGACTCACCATGGCCCAGACTTGGGGAAAGCCACCACCTTCCCCTTTATATTATTTTGTATGCTTGGCCACAGGGCTTGCACCCAAATGTCATTTTGTCTCGGGACTTTCACAACTTTGGAGGCCCATAACTTTTCGTGTGAAGACCTCCGATTGAGGTGAGGCTTAAAAATATATATTGTAGCCTTCATCGACAGCTTTCCAATGATATGTGGCACGCCACCTGCACGCAAGTAAATCAGGGTGATTTTGGAGTTTTAGTGGTTGGGAGTCAAATTGTCAATTTGACTCCCAACCCTTCTTTTGGCCATAATTCATGTTTTAAATATGCAAATGGATCATGTGAACCCATTTTAGACATCTAAGTTCCAAGATCTTTCTAATGGTATAAGGAACTCTTTAATCCAATGAATTTTGACCCCCTTCAATCACCTTCTAAAGATTCGAGAGTCCATTGGGACTATAACTTCCAAGGTGGGAGTTCATTTGGGAGTTCATTTGGGAGTGTGGGGGTTCATTCCATCACACTTTGCAACACACTCGAGAGTCTAAAATGTGATTCCTAGGCTTCACTTTTGGCCCACACCTTTGCAAGCCCTTGCCTTGGTCGCGAGCCTAAGGCCAAGGTTACGACATTTGTACCTTGTCACTAAACCAAAATGAGATAGTCACAAAAATAAATAATCAAATTTACTACCAAAACCAAAAGTATTAAATTGAAATGAATTAATTTGTTGACCACCAACCAATTAAGTTAAAACCAAAATTGACCATCGAATTGTGTCATGGACCAAATTTTTTGACTTTTAATTTAGTTTCAATTATTTTTGTTGGACAGTTAGTTAGGACTTAGTGGACTTCTAATTTACTTTTGGACTTTCAATGCCTTCTTGGGGTATTTAAGGAGGACCATCTTAGTCCCCTGAAATTTGGTTCTTTTGGTATTTTTTTAACCTCCTTGAAATCCTTGAATCATTTAGGTTCCTTTTACCTTTTTGAATATAAAAAGGATTTTTTTGAATCTTTGTGAGTTTTAATTTTAATAATCTTTTTGCAAGTTTTTTCCATTTACAATATTCTAGAATTTTTCTTTCTCGAGTTGTTTCAATCAAACTTAGATATTATTAAGTATTATCTTATCATATTCTTACAAATATTTTCTAGTTATTTACTAGAAAATCAAGTATACATTAATACTATTTGTATTTATATTAAATTATGTATTTATATTCACAAGGTATTGGAAAGAATAATGTTTTTTTTCCTAATACCAATCTTTCTTGTAAAAAACCAAACAACCACCCAAGATACTTTGGGTGGCTTTAACATCTAACAACCACATCGTGAACACTGAACTAGTATTTATGGTTCCGTGCTCAATTTTGAATTTCTAATAAAAATATTTGTTCTACTGGAAGTTTGTGAATTTTTACCATTTTCAATATTTCTAAAAACCATTTGATTATTTCACCCATGTCTACACGTAGTATGAAGAAAAATAAAATGAAATGCTATAATCAAATCCTAGAGGTAGTTTTGGTTCTTAACCAGAAATATTACTACCAACGACAACAAAGGGGGATGTAACAACATTTCACAATAGCGAGGAGTTGGATATTACTCTTGAATAGGCAGAACCAGAAACTAAACGTGTCAATCAATTGGACCAGCAAAATACTCCACCAATGATTTCTAGGGAACCTATGTGTCATTAGTAGAAATTTTGTTTTTTGCAACTTGTCTTATGCAACTAAAAAATCTCACATGCAACTATTTTGGAGTTGCATGCAACATGTGCAATTGCATGCGACATTTTTTAGTTGCATAAGACAAGTTGCAAAAGACGAAATTTCTACTAGTGGTGGGACTTGACTAGATTGATTTTCTGGTCCTATGAGGCTACTATACTGATTTTGAAGCCTAAGGTCCTGAGTTGATTTAAGTCCGTAGAAGGTTGGAAGGTTTATAACAGTTTTAAGGAGGATTAGAATCGAATGACAAGTACGACAATTCTTCAAGAATGAGTATTCAAGATTTGAAAGAACATCGCCACAAGTTACTAGCAACCTCTATTCATAATATAAAAGTTTCTACTTCGATCACTCCTCTTGATTACATTTTTTGTCATGGAAAAGGTCATGTTATAGGAAACTGTCCCTATAGGGGAAACCAAGTTTTTGGACACCCTAGTTATGTTCCTTTTTCCACTTCTATGATGTCTTATCTAGGATTGTCATCTGCCTTTCTAGTAGTTCAACACCAAAATTTTCATTTCCATGTACTTTAGCTCTTCATGTTAGAATAATGTTAATTGGAAATTCGGTAGTATCGAATTTGTTTGACCAGTTTCAATTTCCTATATACTATATATATGGTTCAAACATTGATCCCATGGGTAGAATGCTTGCACCATGGTCTACGATGGGTGGAGGGTATGTACCAAGTTACCATACACACACCATTACGGTAGCCCCATTGATTATGGCTACACCAACAATTTCTACTATTGAAGGAATTGTTGTGTGCAAACCACCAAAGAGGGCTTCAGTTTTGATATATGTGATGCCACGAAGAATGAATTCAACTAAAGATTGAAGGTTGTCAAAAATTGTTCCTTTGAAACTGAGTCTAGAATTGGTTTTGGTCAAAATCAAATCCTCAATAGAAGGACCACAAGAACCAAAAACAATTCATGTAAAACTAGTTTTGGTCGGAACCACTACAACACCAAAAGAGGTAACAAGTGGTGGAGAATCCTTCCACACCATACTAGTAACTCATGGAATACTAAGAGGTGAACCCCCTAATGGAGATCCTCCAAATGATGATGATGGAGAACTTTCATGTGGTGGACATTGCAATGATGGACTTCTAAAAAGTTTTCAGCATGCTTCATACCCTAATTGGTATGTGGGGCTTGTTGTCCCAACACCTCATATGATTTTAAAATCTCTTCCATACTTTATATACAAGGAGGGTACCAATCCGGATGTTCATGTTTGGATTTTTCGAAAGGCCATTTGCATAAACAAAGAGAAAGATGATGTAGGTATCATCAATTTGTTTTGTTTTACTTTATGTGACACCATCTCAAAATGGGGAAAAAATTTCTTACAATTTAATCCAATTTGTACTTTTGTGGGGTTGGAGAATGTTTTTTGCAAACAATAAAAAACTATTTAAACAGATGAACAAATCTATATGACATTAAAATCTATTGAGCAAAGACCTCATGAGAAGGTGGAAATATATTATGAATGTATATTCAAATTAGTCAACAGTCTTCAAGACAAAGCTAAGGATAGCTTGTTGGTCACCTTCCAGCTAGTCTGTAATCCTACTTACATGTCACCACAACATTGGCCAAATGTGACAACCTCTTCCAACAAAAAGAAATTGATGTCCATTGTGAAGAAAACATGGGCAATGTCAAAGATCATCGGAAAATCTTGGAACCTCCCAACAAATTGAAGAAGCACAACAAAAAGGATTTAGTTTATGGCCATTGTTGCAAATCGAATCATACCAAGGAGCTTTGCCATTGGAATTCGAAGAATCCTAACAATCGGTTGAAGGACAAAATGATAACACCTGTCAATGAGGTTTCAAAACAATAGAAGGGTATTGGGAATCAATCCAACTGAAATTCAAACCAAAACTAAGGCAATAAAAATTCAAACAATCAAGTTTACTGATATCTATTCTATTTTTTTATCAATCACGAGACTTGGCATTGTCCTCATAAGGAAGTAGCTCAAGCAATGTTTTCAAAGAAGTAACCCCCACCAAAACAAAGAAGGAGGAGGGTTGTTGTCAACATGGTCCTAGCAGTGACAATAAGAATCAAAGTACTTGAAATTATGGCTTTTAAGGAAAAGGAACCACACAAAGCCAAATCAGCCTAAGATTGGAAAAATGATGAGAAGTTTCAAAAAAAATTTGAGGCTACAATAAAGGAGATGCAAGACAAAGAACCTCTTTTGTCTTTGCCATGTTCTCCAACTAGAACTAGAACTTCCAAAACTGGAATGGAACCCATCGATTTATCAAAATCGATGGGATTAACCAAAGTTGACTCATTGGTCAAAACATTGGGAGATCAACTATTGGAAAGTAAGCACTCATTCACTTTGGAGCAAATTTTTTGGTTAACTTTAGGCCTCAAATAATACGTTTTAGTTAATGTTTTTCTTAGCAAAATCCTAGTTCTGCCTAAATTATTGTCTACCATAGTTGCCACCATTGAAATGGATCCACACATGGTAGTGATTTTGGTTTACGTGGGTAAAAATCTTGTGGGGGATGTACTATTAGATGGAGGTTTAGCAATAAACATCATTACTAATAGTCTTAAGAAGAGATTGGGACTCCAAATACCTAGTCCAGTTCCTTTTAACCTAAAAATGGTAAATCAATCCTTAACCAAACCAGTAGGATTAATCAGAGATGTTAAATTCCAAGTACATGGAATCCCATACATTGCCACTTTCACGGTCATGGGGCAAAATGATGGAGATGGAAGTTACATTATGATGCTAAGGAGACCCTAGTTAAAAATGCCAAGGTGTTACATGATTGGGGAAATAACCAAATCGCCATTGAAGGCAATGGTACTTCCTAGATCATTCAAGTTACCAAACGGTTGGACAACAACACAAAACACCCTAAGGCATTAGGTGGAATATGTTGGAGGAAGCTCAAGTTCGCAACTTGAACCTTGGAACTAAAGCAGAACCGAAAATCGTTAAAATTAATAATGATTTGGATTCGGTTATAGCTACTCAAACTAAATAATTCCTTAAAGAATACAAGGATGTTTTTGCTTGGAGCTACAAGGATTTCAAAGGTATCCTTCCTCGCATTATTCAACACCGATTTGAATTGGATACTAGCATACCACCTGCACATCAAGCACAATATAACATGAATCCAAACTACACAGCAATTGTCAAGTAAGACTTGGACAAATTGTTAGCTTTTGGTTTCATTACTCTAATGAAGGAAATGACATGGCTTTCATCAATTGTGGTTGTTCTCACTAAAAATGGCACATTATGGATTTACGTGGACTTCTAGAAGCTGAATGTTGCAGTGAAAAAGGATCCATATCATTTACTATTTATGGAAGAGGTATTGGATATGGTGGTTGATCACGAAGTTTATTATTTCTTAGATGGATTTTTTGGCTACCATCAAATCCTCATTGCTCTTGAGGATCGATACAAAACTGCATTCATTATTGAATAGGGTGCTTTCATGTGGGTTGTGATGCCTTTTGGTTTGAAGAATGCACCACCTATCTACCAATGTGTGGTTAATATGACTTTTCATGAATACCTTGGCATTTTTATGAAGTTCTTTTTACATGATTTTAGTGTATTCAATGACATGAACACTCATTTGGTGAAGCTCCATTTATGCTTCAACAAATGCCAAACATTTGGTATTAGCTTTAACCTCAAAAATGCATGTTTATGGTTTTTTCTAGAATTATTCTCAAATTATTGGTCCCAAAAACATATTGGCCATTATCAACACGTTGATACCAAAAATGCCCAAGGATATCCAAGTCTTCAATGGTATGACTCAATTTTATTGGTGTTTCATATGAAACTTTGCATTTATCATGGCCCCCATCATAAAACTTCCTTGAAAAACTAAAACCTTTGAATGGACTTTAGAGTGTCAAAATGCATGGGAAACCATCAAGTAAAAGTAAATTGACGCCTCGATACTCATTGCTCCTTGTTGAGATTTGGAATTTCATGTTCGTATGGATGCATCCAATTTGGTAGTTGGTGCCATGTTGGCACAAAACCCAATGGGCAAATGCAATCAACTGATTGCTTATGCATCTTGACTTCTAAATAATGTTGAAAAGAACTAAATTTCAACAAAACATGAAGCATTGGCAATGGTTTATGCATTGCATAAATTCCACCATTACCTTTTGGGCAACAAGTTCATTTTTTGTCAACAACATGGTGCTTTTATACTCGATCAAGAAGCCTTGAAACTTTCCAATTGCACAACAAGATGGCTATTGCTCTTTTTGGAGTATGAATTTCGACTATCTACAAACCCAAAAATTCACATTTGGTAGTTGATGCATTGTCATGATTACCGAATCTGGTGGAGCCAACCAAAATTCCATATTAAGTGACTAATGTTTCTTTATTTCTTATGGAACCAATCTAGTTATAGGACATTAATTCCTACCTATCAACCGGATTGATTTTGGTTGAGTACTCTACAAACCAAAAATGGAAATTGGTAATCCATTCTTTGCCCTATATAGTTTTTAACGGACATTTGTATCAGTTGGGGCATGACCACATTTTTTGTCGATGCCTACGTATGGAAGAAATCTTGATAGTTGTGAAGGAAATGCACCATGGTGTTGGCAGTGATCACTTTGTTGCAAAGATTACCATCCATAAGCTCTTAGATGCCAAGTATTGGTGGTCGACTATGCATAAAGATGTATTGGCTTATTGCCAAACATGCAACCAATGTGAACGCACCAAGAATTTGGTATGTACCAGACTTGCCAAATTTATTACTTCTTTATTGACTGGGCCATTCATGAAATAGGGCCTTGATTTCATTGGTCCCACAAAACCAGTTGGATAGTATATAGGGAACAAATACATTTTAGTGGCTATGGAGTATGCTACCAAATGGGTAGAAGCTAAGGCTTTACATACCAATATGACAGCAATAACAACTTGTTTCCTTTATGAGTTTATCCTTCATTGGTCCCACAAAACCAATTGGATATTATATAAGGAACAAATACATTTTAGTGGTTATCAACTATGCTACCAAATGGGTAGAAGCTAAGGCTTTACAGACCAATATGACAACGATAACAACTTGTTTCCTTTATGACTTTATCCTTACTTGCTTTGGTTGTCCACTTACATTGGTTAATGACCAAGGTACACATTTCATAAACGATACCATTACGCATCTCACAATGCATTTTTTATTCAAACATTAGACTTCAACAACCTATTATCCACAAGGTAACGATCAAGCCAAAGTAACAAACAAAGTCATTGGAGTGCTCCTCACCAAATTGGTCAACGAAAAATGATTCGATTGGGACAAGCATTTTCATATAATCTTGTATGCCTACTAAACGGCCTATAAAGTCACTATTGGCCATACTCCATTTGAGTCAGTTTACAATTTGCACCTAATGATGTTAATCGAATATATTCGTCCAACATCAACTTTTGAGACTAATGAATACAAAATTCTTAATCCTATATTCTGATTTAAATTTGGACTAAAACATATCGTAAAAATAATAATAAGATATTCTCATTAAATCTACTCATAGCTAGTTTCAAAATTAAAATCCAATCATGAAAGTACGAGGAAAACATCAAAACAACAAATTTGGCTATATAATTGAAGCTTTTCTAGAAAAAAAAATGCTCTTGTTTCATACTCCATCAAAACTCAATGTTCTATAATGAATAATCTTCTTTTCATTTTCTTCCTTCTTTTAAGATATAACCATCTAAAAAAAATAGTCCTATGATCTATTCAAATTCAAACGACATGACAAAAACTATGCAATCTAGTTAATAATTCCGAAAACCATGACATTCAAGATTTGAAATATTGGAAAGGATTTTCAACTAATAATCTCAATAGAAGCAAACACAAAGTTGTCATAAATCATAACATGAAATCATGGTGAATAAATATTATAAACATAAAATTATCATGACATTATTAGATTTTTTATAAAAAATGGACATAATTAGAATTTATTCATAACATCATATCATAAGTAAACATAAATTGTTATATGACATTCTCTTTGACATCATAAATTGTCACATATCATTTTGTGGGTGTCAATTAATTTCAAGATCTTAGAAATGTAGGTTGACCACCCACCTCACAAATAACAAGTAATTTTTTAAAAAATTGAAGTTTGGAATCCACATTAATGAAAGCGAAAATGATTTCGTAGAAAACCTATATGATCACGAAATTTTGTTTTGATATTGTAAAATTTAAAGATAAAATGAAAATATTTAAAGATTTTAATCTTATATTGATTTAATAGTCGTCAATAACAAAGAATAGTGCAAAGCTAAAGTAAATTAATTCTAATGACAACGATTCATTAAAGTTAATTATGTAGGACAACCCTAGATTCCATAAGCCATCTTTTTGAAAGTTGTCACTTATGTTTCATTAATTTTCAAACAAAGAGGCATAGAAAGTCATCTTTTTTGAAGTTGACATATGGACCATTCCAAATTGGAATATGTTACACTCGTTCTTAAATAAAGAGGCATGGAAAGATTTTTTTTTGGATTCGTGTCTTTTCAAAAAACAAATTCAACACCATGTTCCCTTGCAATCTTTCAATACCTTTTCCACCAATGTGCATCCCATTTTTTTTTCAATCAATTTTAATCCAATTGTGTGTGTTTTTCATTCC
>Ga0209611_10009802_pt1 | contig 14347 bp, 7 predicted proteins | sample S1TSphgellanicum_3_FD_187693 | JGI IMG/M metagenome (GOLD analysis project Ga0209611, IMG submission 187693) | Host-associated microbial communities from peat moss isolated from Minnesota, USA - S1T2_Fc - Sphagnum magellanicum MG (SPAdes) (version 2) | ecosystem: Host-associated > Plants > Peat... | reverse complement strand
GACCATTGTCATACATGAACTTTTGTTCAATTTTTTGTGTAAGCAATAATGAATCCTACATGTACCGTTTCCAAATATGGTTGATTCAACGCAATGAATAGTTGCACAATTCATGTAAAATTGGCCTTGTTATGCTTTGGTGGTTCTTTCGAACTTTCAACATTAAGTGCAATTCATACATACATTTTTCTCAAATGCATGTGAGTTGAATCATAAGTAAGTCAAATGTGCATGGTATGAGGATTACAATGTGAATTTGTATGTGCATCGACAAGCTCGGTGATCATGTAATGAAAGTTCTCAACTTGGTTTGGTTGGTGTTCAAGTTGCATCTTTTATCTTCTCTAGGAGGGGGAAGGGAACACATTTTTGTTTTCAAATGAGAACAAGCTAGTGTAAAACCCATTGCCATTATCCTTGAAAAAAAAAGTTGGGCATGACATCATTGTTGCCAAATTAAGAGATGAACAAAAGTAACTACCCTCCAACTAATATTATTTTACAATTTTTTTTTTTGTTTCAAATTTAGTAATGGTTGACGTAAAAAATAATTCAACGATGTATAATTATTGGACAATAATTCATTTTCCTAACAATGAGTTGAATATTAGGTTCTTCAAAGGCATCTTAACTTTGAAATATCATGGATATATAAACAATAAGTTGCAAAAATATCATGGATTGTGGTCATTGGGAACCCAAATGATAAGATTAAAAGGATTGGTTTGGGTTTAGACTTCATGGGACCCCACTCCCATTCAAGCTCCCACTTACATTCGATGTAGCCATGGGTTTTAAATTCTAGTTTAGGCTTAATTTTTAAAGTTTGGTTGAGCTTTTCAATTTGTTCATGCCATGTGGTAATGGGTTCAAAAATCAATTGCATTAGCTTTCAAGGGAAAAGCCAAAGATCTAAGGAGTAACATTTAAAGCAAATAATAATACAAACAAAATTATGACACAACTTTATGCACATTTGTGAAATTATTGTTCGAGATTACAAGCATACTAGCCAATGAAAGAATTGTTTTTAATTCATTAAAATGGGCATGTGAAAAACAAAGTGGTCCCTTTTATATCCATGTTGGCACCAAGCCAAAGAGCTTCAAGAGGTTGCCCAACTGCTTAAGCAACCTAACATTTGCCAACACATCACAATTTGTGGCTTAGGCTTGCAATCCCTTGGCTTGGTAGTAGTAGGAAGAATGTGGGGATGCATTATAGAGGTTTGGCAATGCTGGATAAGGAATGGGAAACTAGTAGGAGGTGTCATGCCATGGTGAAGGACAACAACAATGCTACAAAATGGCAAAAAACACCACAAATGCCAATTTTATGTTGGGAAATTGTGGGGATGCTAGGGCACATGAGGGAAAAAGGTTGGGGAGACATGAGGATGCTAGGAAAATAGTGGGGGATGTCAAGGAAATAGCAGGGGATGTAAGGGAAATGACGACAATGTGAAGGATGGAGACAATGGGGGGAATGTTAATGAAATGATGGTGGATGGGGAAATGGCCAAGGATGATTTAGCCCATCATTCCCTTGTTACACCAATGTTTAGATAAGTCAGAACCTTTTCCAAAACCTAAATAATAATTATAGTAGAACAAATTTACCGCTAGCAAGGATGTCAATAAGGACTTTAAGGTTGTCCCTTTTGGGAACCTTGATAAAAAACACTTTGAAACTGCATATTTCCCAAGTAGGTATGAGGTAAGTGAAAAATGATAACCTATTTTTTGTGGTCTTGTTTGTATTTGGGAGAAGGGAAACAATGAATCGATAACCACTTACATATCACTTCATTAACATAAGTCTTTGTCTCTTTGGCGCTAGGTCTCATATTCATATAGCAAAGTAATTGATAAGTTTGTGTTTGCTTCAATATTAAAATCAATAGTTCCTATGATATTCAAATATAACAATGTGCATATTCACATTTGTTGGCCTTGCCTACATGTAGGGATATAGTGCTGAAGTCCATTATAGAATATAATAGATTTAGAAATTTTGGCCCCCAAGGTAATAAGTTTATTTTTATAAAAGATATTTCAAAAATGATATTTTGACTTGTACTGAAACTTAAGATCAATTATAGAGTCTAATAGTTTGAAGGATTTTGATCCTTAAGAAATAGTTGTTTTAATAAATATTTTTTCTAGGTGTGTTTTGTTTGCTAGATATCCAAATATTCTTTCTAAATATTTTTTTTTGATATAATTAGAAATAATAGTCAGAACCAATGGTTTTTGTAAAGAATTTTTTTTTATATTCAAAGTGGGAATTTCCGGAAACTCCTTTTATATTATGGATACCTCCTAAAACATAAAATTGTCATATATATGACCATTTATAGTTTTTTTGGTTAAAATTTGTTGAATTTTCGCCATTTTTCGAAAAATAAAATGGGGCAATAAAAAAGTATCGAAGGATTTTATAAAAAAAAAACCAAGTGGCCAAAATTCACCAAATTTCAATCAATTGCTATTTTTGAATTACTAGATTTCTACAATAGGTTCCTAAAAGTAACTAGAATATAGAAGCTTTTTTTTAAAAAATGACGTTCATATTTGGTCTATAGTCATATGTGGCTAAATCTTTTTGAACAATATCACAAAATTGAAAAAAAAAAACATTAAACGACGATTTTTTTCATATGTGTTTTAATGATTGGATTGCACAAAAAGGGGTTGAAGAAAATTTGCCAAAAGAAATGTGAACTTTGTGTTCACTGGAAATGGTGATGATGGTGGTGCTCAAGCAATTGTGAGAAAATCAAAACGAATTGAATAAAAGAGCGTGTGAAGGCTCCTAGAAGATTTTGTGTTAAGGAGGCAAAAGAAGGAAATTTGTTTTCTTGGAATGAACTGCTAGAAATATTGGATCTGAAAGAGAGAGAAATTTGGCAAAGATTTATTTAGAAGCTTTTCAAGACTTTACTCAATCAACAAAAGGCGAAATTCGTGGATTCGAAGCAATGAAAGAAAGGAAGAAAAACAAGAAGAAAAGGTGATGGAGAGAAAATTTGTGGCCAAGGATTTATGAGTAGGGACGGTGGTAGAGCAACGCAATTCCTGGTGGTGGGACATCCCTTTGATATGGTGGATGCATGCTAGGGTGGACCAATTTTGGAGTAACACAATCCACTTTTCTACTACCTAGATGTGATTCTTATGACCACATTTTTTTGTACATATTGGAATTGTTCAATGGGACTCATTTTGAAATTATGGACTTCAATATGTACGTAATGAAATTAATTGGCATGAAAAATATGTAAAATTGTAGGAGCTATGGACTTTTGAAGTTGAAAAATCAGGGTATGTATCATTAGGAACAATGAAGTGAATGGATTTTTGTTTGGTTCTATGATGGACCTTAAAACTTTTTAGGGACTTGGTTTTAGTTTTTAAATGTAATAATGAAATCAAGAATGAAAGGTTTTGGTTCATATCTAATGAAGTTTATGAACTATCGACTTTTATTTGGTGAAAAACAAACACATTTTTTTCAAAAGTCCATTACATCTTGAAAAAAATAAAAATAATGTTGAAATTTAGCAAGAATGTTTTAATCAATGAGCTTTAGGAAGTCAAAAATTTCAATGGAAGAAAAATTGTTTAAAATCGATCTATTGTTGCTACCTAACTATAAAAACCATTTCAAGGCTAAAAAAAATACAAAGGAAATGGACCCAAAATGGACTTTCAAATTTGTAGATTCTTGTTATTTTTTGGTCCACCTTACCATGCAGTTACTTGACACAAATAAGGTGGAACTATAAAGCTAGCCAGAAGCATTACTAAGACAATTTTTTAAATACTCAAGTGCCATAGACGTCGTCCAAAAAACCTTGGTATTAGAAGGTTCCAAGGGGTTGTTCAAAAGAATGGGAATGCCACTTGCCATAGTGGTTATTTCCAATGTTGTTCTGTTTGTCGTTGTTAAAGAAACCAAGTAAATAACTTAGGGGTTTAGGTTCAAGAAATAGTCTTGAGTAGCTAGTAACATCTAATGCTGCAACTTGACTACTAATTATTTATCATCTCAAAATACTAATGTGCGAAACAAAAACTTCAACATCTGAAGGAAAACAATGATGTTAATCCAAAAGATACACAAAGAGGTAATATTCCACAAAAACAAACTTGATTTAGAGGCAAAATCTTAGTCCAATTCACAAAAAAAAATTGTTACAATAAGCATTGGATTTTTCCTAGAAATCTTTTCTAGAAAATGGTGGAATTATAAAAAACTCTTGGAAATCTCCACTAATCATTAACATCAATCAAGATAAACTTAATTGGTGTCAAACTAATATTCTAAAATTTTGGTTCTAAATATAAACATATAAACTACTTTGGTACTCCTTTTTGGTTTCTAATAAATCAAACTACAAATCGGTAGTGCAAATTGGTAGTCAAAAATCGATAGTTAGAAAAGTGAGTTTTTACAAGATGAATTTATAGCTATTAATAGTCGCAAGAGGATAAATGGACACATTGTTGAAAGAATCCCTCGAATCACAATTATTGGCTTTGCAGGGGTTGGATTCACGGTATGTCCCATATAGCTTTTGAAATGCAAGTTGTAGACATAGAGTGCCTTGGTTGGAACAATAGCAACAATGACATGGCCACAAATAATAGCAACAAGGGTTATCTTATCTCAAGCTAAGTACAACATTAAGCCTCTTGATGTTTCATAATAGGTGTTGACATTGGAAACATGAATGTTTGGTTTATTTAAAGGGCTTATTTGAATTATGTTGCGACAATCATGTTTGGAGTGACAAATTCTTATTGGAGGCAAAGATACTTCATGTCTTGGGAAAGGATCACAGATTCTAACAAGCGGTGTTGCAAGTGTAATGTTCTGGATATCTATGAATCCAACATATGTGACCAAGAGTGTGATTGAGGTGGATGATTACCATAATCCAAAGTATTGTGGAACTATGGATGATTTTTAGATGGTGTGTGCATTTGAAGGAATGAAGGGGCTATTTCAAGGCGTTGGTCTTACAATGGCTTGCAAAATCCCAGTCAATGATGCTTGTTTTCTTATCTATTTACTAACTGTCTAAGGAGCACTTGGGTTAGTTTCCCCATCCTCTTGACTACACTTTTAAACCAAATATTCTACCTTATTGATTGAGCTAATTATGGTCAAACAATCATCATCAATATCATCATCATTATTTACCACTCTCCCCAAAAAAGATCAAACTAAACATTTTGTGGAATTATTAATGTCCAGTTCACCACTCTTTCACTTTTCCATCATCCTTACTCAATTTTGTGAGATCTATAGGTTTCAAAGGAAACAACAAGCGAATTTTAGCTTCAATTGAAATAACACCAAAAAACTTCAATTCCAATTCCTTATTCAAAATTTCAATTCCAATTGAAATATTAATTTATTAAATCATCTCTTCCATCACTATTTTTCACAAACATCCTTTTTAAAATCACATGATGTAAATGATTTTTATTGGTCAAATTTTTGACATTTCATTTGTTGGTTAGGTTTTTGAAATCTTATCTTCAATTAGAATCACAAAACATTTACATTCAAAATATTCAAGCTTCAAACATGAATTTTTTATGAATAAATTTTATCATATATATATATGGCAAGGCCATTGTGTGACACACACCTTTTTCATGGTTAGTGCATGTTCTAATAACTAACACCTTGGATACAATGTTAATCTAAAAAAAGAAACTTACTCTAAAATGACGTTAAAAAAAATCATCTATTCATGTGATCACAAAATATTTTTTACGATAATGGGCACTTGTATTTTGGTTTTGGATGGATTCTATTGGGTTGGTGACATAGGGTTGAATAAAATATTTTAGAGGAAAGCACGCTAGGTGCAGGAAGCCAAAAGCAAAGTTCAATACAATGCACAAAGTCTTATAGTTTTCTTGACTTTCAATTTGATCTACAACCTTCTTTTTCCATCAAAGTTTTCATCAAAATTACTATAATTAGACACCTACTTTGTATGATCTACAAATCTTTTGGAAAAATTGATTGTTCACATAATAACATTTGTGTTCACAAAGCAAAGTATTTTGTTTGAAGCTACAAATGTGGCCTTCCAACTTTTTTATGAAATTTGGGTTGTTATTTAAAAAATTTGTTTTGCATTGTTTTAGAGTTTTTTTGTTGTTACTAAATGGATGACCAAAATTGTTGTTTTGTTAATCTTGTTCCAAGCTTGTGGTGGTAATAAAAGACTTTGATTATGTTTTGAGGGATTGATTTTATATTCTACATGATGTTTTTCTATCAATGAATGCTCATGTTTGAAGGTGTGAACCGGGGTATGCCTTTGAAAGTGTCACTATGAGAGATTGTGTTTGTTGAAATCACATCACCCTACAACTAAAACTCAAAAAACAATTCGTATACAACTGTTATGTAACTATCCTTTGGGTATTACCACATACTGTGCAACTATCCACTTAGAATTACAGTGTATTAATAAATAAATTGTCACGTCAGAAAATCAATTAGTTGTATTATAGTTGCAAATGAATTGAAAATAGGTCTTCTATGTGGTAATTTATACACATCGTACATACATATGTAATCAACCATGTTTGACTTTTTAAGGAGTTACATTGTAGTTGCATGTGGCAACTACTTTATAACTATCATAAATGTGTCATTAAAGCAATAACTATGTTGCAACTACTGTATAAAGTACATACATGCGATTATGCCATGTGTCCACATCTCCACTACCCATTATGGGATACATTTGCAACTAGTTTTCGATTATGATTCCCATTTATACGATTAATATGGCCACTAGTGCACCACTATTAAAGTACTACTATTCAACTATGTTATGACTATAAACAACTACTTATAACTTAATGAGGATACATATTCATTAGTTATTTATATTTTCATCATATTTGTTTCATTTTGAGTGATTTAAAATGTGATGGGAGAGCTACCTCAAGTTCTAGAAATCATCTTTGAAGTGCAAAGGGAAATGAATAATGAAAAAATAACAAGAAAAGAAATAAGCTTTCCAATTTACAATATATATATTTCTTTTGACCCTTCCTACTTTCAAACCTCATAACTTTTTTATTTCTTATTCATTTTAAATGATTTAAAGTGCTATAGGAGCGCCACCTAAAGTTCTACAAATTATCTTTGAATTATAACAACAAAAAATCAACATACAAGGAGTTTTGTGGGTGTTTAGGAATTGGCCTTTGTAATATTTGGTGGTTTGTTTTTTGAGTTTTTGACCCCTCTATTTTGAAGGGCCATAACTTTCTCAATTCTATTCCATTTTTGACAATTTTGAATGCATTAAGAGGGGTTGAAGTTTTGTTTGAATGCCAAAATATGGAACCCTCCCTTTGGATTTAGTTTGCTTTGAATATTTAAATGTTATAGTTGCAACTCAATTGCAACTAATGAACAATTAAAAACTTTAACCCATATGTTTTATCAAATCCCATGTTACAAATTCTATAAAAAAGGTTCGTTCTCTTATGTGTTTGCATTAAAATTCATGGCTATATATTTTTAGTGCATTTAGTCTTGTGATTTCCTACCTACTTACCTACCTAGGTAAATAAGCAGGTCCTAGGTAAATATATAGGTATGTAGGTTTTAAAACCTACCAACCTACCTACCTATGGTTATGTATGACCTACCTAACTACTAAAATAATTAATTAATTATTTTTTTCCAAAATACAATTAATATGCCATGTGACAATTTTTTATTGTGCCACTTGTTGCAATCTCAAATTGTCATTAACAATCATAATGGATGATGGAGATCAATATTTCAAATTTTTTTAATGTCCAAAATCTTCATAGTGCCATGTGTTAAATTTTAATAGATGGATGACAATTAATGACGTCAGCATGACATCATGGATGTAACTATAATGGAGTTGAATAGTAGTTGAAAATGAGTTGCATTGTATATATGATGAATTGCAACTTTGCAATTATGTAACTTGTCCATTAAAACTCATGGCATATAAATACGGTGACTTGCAAGTGTGCTTTGCAACTCAAAAATTGAGTTATAGGCTAGTTGCAAAACACCCTTTTTTTCATAGTGCGTGGTTCCATTAAATAAACTTGTAGCTCCAGCTTTAGCAAGGCAAACTTTTCTTTGATGTTGAGTCTTGATTTTTCACATGTGCACACCTTAGGTTGAGATTTTGTTAATTTGAGAAATGGAATTGTCACTAATCTTGTGATTTGGGTTTTTCTTCACTATGATATGAGATTAATTTATGCCCATTGGCATCTTCATGCAAATGATCTTGTGTTGTAAATATATAGGAAGTCATGTTTCAACATATAATTTTGCACATTGCAGAGTGTAACGTGGTTTAAAGACAAAATAAAACAATATAAATTTGTAGATGATTTAAACATTTCTTATTTGGCTTCACAAAAGCTTTTGAAGTCTCAACTTCACATTAGTATCTGGCATCATGCTTGAAGCACATGCTTAGGTCCAGGGTTGTAGATGAAGTTGATTGTCATTTGCACAATGTCTTTTTGTTTTGGGACCCACATTGCTAACTAGAGCAAAGGTGTGATATTACAAGAGTACCCTTCAATTTCTTATGGATGCAGTACTCAAGCTTGAAGAATTGAAGCTTTTAAGAACTCAATTATTTGTGGGAACAATCGAGTAATAGCATGTGTAGCATAATCTAGTCCATGTTGACTTGTAAACTTCTAACCACAAAACAATAACATAGAAAAAACTATTGCATTTTGAATTGAGTTTCAACACTGAAAGGTGTGTTGCAATTTTGAGTATATGGACTTCAACAAATTTGAAACCAATATTTTGTCATCGAAATCAAACTACCTTTGAATTCGAATTTGGATTCATAACATCTCCTAATCACCATGAGAAAATATATGTTTTCTAGATTATTACCTTTAGGCCAATGATTTTGTGAAAATAATGTTGCTTGCAGCACACCATTTTTAAGTTTGATGCATCTCCAATCTTACCAATCTGTTGACAAGTTAAAAAAAAATTCTATACTTGGATCTACAAAGGGAAAATACATCTTTGTTGAATGGAATCAACACTTTGAAGGTCTAGATCAAAGACAACATCAAAGGAATGTCTTGTTCGTACAAGGTTGAGCTATGGCCATCACCACCCCAAGCTCACCAAATAGTAGAAAGAAATATTTCTATCTCCAAGTAGTCTAAGGATTGAAAGGAAATTCCAAAAAATTGCAATTCTTTTCCATAAATCCTAACCCCAACATAGTTGCATGAGTTGATTGAAACATTTTCCAAGTGAACAAGATGATGACTTTCCAATACAAAACTCATCCCCAACTTCAATAAGATTTGCATGCCAAAACATAAAAAAATGTTATGTTGTTGATCAAGTCGCCACAAGTCTACCGACACACCTACCGCAAGCTCATTCCCTCTTTCATGACAAGCATTTTTCTCTGATGATGTTTTGGATCCTTGCATAATTGACAACCTCATAGTCTTTGATACATTGGTGGCACTATTGATAGAAACATAACTGTTGGATGACCATCCTAGTTTTTTCACCAAAGAATCCACTTATATAGGTGCTACTAGTAAAGTTTTTGCAACCATATAGCTTGAGTAACAAGGAGAACTAAATCAATAATCGACATCCAACATTTTGAAAAATTCAAAAGAAAAAGAAGGATGTGTTTGCAACCATTGGCAAAGTGGATGTGATGAAAAACCCATTCCTTGACTCAAACACATGAACACAAATTGGACTCTTTGATGCATAAATGAGAGAGGAAAATACTAGTGGAAGGATGGACCATTCCGACAGTGCCACCAATCCCTAGCACCCTTTGTGGAATGACTAGTAAATACACTACCCATTGGAATTATGCATTTCCTAAAACTATGAGGTGCCCAACCACCCCACATGTAGCTTTTAGTTTTAAATGCATTTTGTGTTCACACTATGCCAAAACATGGAAAATATGACTACTGAAGTGACTGGCACTGTAATTCTAAACCACATATATGAGTGGCCATGACTACATGACTGCTAGTCCATATGGCCTTGTGGTATTTATCACTAGTCGCAAAAAATGGCGTAGTCATAAATGCCATTTATGATTATATCCTCCATGACTGCATGGCATCCAATGGCCATAATTTAATTTTAAAATATAAATATAATTTATTTTGATTAATGTCTTGCTACCACATGATAGCCTAAAATGAATTCAAAATTTTATTAACCATTTATGAGTGGACATGTGGCAATTTAGAATAATGAAATTATTTTTCCTACCCAATTGTATGATGCCACGTGGGAATCAACTTTTAGTGAAATATTGACACTTGGGACTTAGCCTAGGCCAGTTACTAGGCTAGGTCACCTAGCCTATGGTTTTTTACCTTAGGCTTTTCTAACCACCTAATCTTCCTCCTAGGAAGGCTACTACATTAATACTTACCTAGGAACCAAGGAAGCAATGCAATAGGATGAAGGTAAGAGGACTTGAACCCCTCATCTCCACTTCAAGGGGCAAAGCCCTTTGCCATCACACCACCACAATTTTTATGTAACATGTGAAGGTATCACAAAGATATAAAGAATAATTTTTTCTAGCCTAGATTAACCTATGTCTCCTTATGTTGACCTAGGTTGACCTAGGCTAACTTAGGCCACCCAACAATCTAGCCTAGGCCTCCATAGGTTATTTAAAGCAAATCTAGGTCTTCCTAGGTTAAACCTATACAACTTAATCTACTTTGGGGCTACTTAAGTTAAACTAAGTTATTTAAGTTTAACCTAAGTTAAATTAGGCTAAACTTGGCAAAAGTAGGTTATTTAAGTTGAATTTAGCTATACTTCGCTATACTTGGTTGAATTACATTAAACTTGGCTATACTAAATTATATTTGGCTAAATTATATTATATTCGGCTAAATTTGACAAAAATAGGTTATTAATGTTAAACTTAGCTATAATTGGTTAAACTAGGCTATACTTGTCTATATTAAGTTAGACTTGGTTATACTAAACTATACTTGGTTAAAGTAGGCTATATTTGGTTATATTAAGCTATACTTGGCTAAACTAGACTATATTTCGCTATATTAGGCTAAACTTGGTTATACTAAATTATACTTAGCTAAATTAGGTTAAACTTAGTTATATTAGGCTATACTTGTCTAAACTAGATTATACTAGGCTATACTAGGCTAAACTTGGCAAAAGTAGGTTATTTATGTTAAACTTGGTTATACTTGACTATATTGAATTATATTTGGCTAAATTAAGTTAAACTTGGCTATATTTGGTTATATTAAATTAGATTTGGCTAAACTAGGCTAAACTAGATTAAATTTGGCAAAAGTAAAGTATTTAGGTTAAACTAAGCTAAACTTGGCTAAATTTGGTTAAATTTGAATATATTACGTTAAATTTAGCTATATTAAACTATACTTGGCTAAACTAGGTTATAATATGTCAAACTTGGCAAAAGTAAGTTATTTAGGTTTAACTTGGTTATATTTAGCTAAACTAGGCTATATTTGGCTATATTAGTTTTAATTTGGTTATATTAAATTATATTTGGTTAAACTAGGCTATACTAGACTAAATTTGGCAAAACTAAGTTATTTAGGTTTAATTTGGCTACACTTGGGTACATTATGTTATACTTGGCTGTTTTAGGTATAACTTGGTTATATTAAATTATATTTGACTAAATTAGGCTAATTTTGGAAAAAGTTGATTATTTAGGTTAAATCTAGCTAAACTTGGCTATATTTGATTATATTAAACTAGATTTGGCTATACTAAATTATATTTGGCTAAGTTAGTTAATACTAAATTAAACTTGGCAAAGTAGGTTATTTAGGTTAAATTTGACTATACCTGGTTAAATTAAGTTATACTTGGTTAAATTAAGCTATACTTGGGTATATTATATTCAACTTTGTTATTCTTTGTTAAAGTAAGCTATATTAGGCTATATTTGGTTATATTAGGCTAAACTTGGTAAAAGTAAGATATTTTGGTTTTAATTGGTTAAATTAAATTAAATTTGGCTATATTAAATTATACTTGGCTAAATTAGGCTATATTAACTTAAAATTGACAAAAATAGGTTATTTAAGTAAATTTTAGTTAAAATTAGGTTAAATTAAGTTTTATTTGGCCATATTAGACCAAACTGGGTTATACTAAACTATACTTGGCCAAAATAGGCTATATTGGGTTAATTTTAGCAAAAGTAGGGCATTTAGGTTAAATTTGGTTAAACTAAGTTATAATTGGCTATACTTGGCTATATTAGGTTAAATTTGGCTAAATTAAACTATATTTTGATAAATTAGGCTATTTTAGGCTAAACTTGATAAAATTAGGTTATTTAGGTTAAATTTGGCTTAAATAGGTTATTTAAGTTAAATTTGGTTGTACTAGGCTAAACTTGGCAAAACCTAATTAAACTTGCTTCAATTAGGCTATACTTGGTTAAATTAAATTATTTGAGGTAAATTGGGTTAAATTTGGCAAATTTTGATAAAATTAAGATATTTAGGAAAATTTTGAAAAAAAATAAATTAAATAGAACATGGTAAAATTTTGATACCTAAACTAAAGTAATCAAAACTTGGTTAAATTTGGTTAATTCAAAATATTTAGGTTAAACTATATTAATTTAGTCTATTTCGGTTAAATTTTGTTGGATTGGATTACCTAAAAAATTAGGGCAAGATTAAGTTATTTGCTAAGTTAAGTTAAACAAATATACATAGACTAAACGATGCTAAATTTAAACTAAACTTATAAACTAAATTTAATGGAAGTTCATCTCACAAAATAAGTTGAGGAAGTTAAACCTAGAGGCTAAAATTCAATCAAATAAAATCTAGAAGTTAATTAAAGTAGGTTAAACCAAAGCCAAACCTAGGTTAAATGTAGGTCAATTTTTATTAAACTTAGTTACATTTTCATATTTATTTAAGTTTTTTATAGTTGGTCAAACAATGTCAACTATATTCAACATGATTATTAATTGTGTAGTTGTAAGTTATAGTCATATAATTACCTATAGTCATATATAATCATGTAGTCTTAATAATGATTGTAGTCAAAATAATGACAACGATTGAAGTTCAAATATGACTACATGACTATACTTGGAGAGTAGTCGTAAGTTGTCATAGTCATGAAAACCATGTTTTGGCATAGTGTCAAAAGTCTCCAAAAATGAAAATGCAAAATGTAGATGAAATGGGGCAAAATGAGAAACCTACTCAATCTTCTTCAATGTTTGGAACATTGATACTTAAATGATTCAAATGAGCTTGCATGCATGTTTAGATCACATCCACAAGCACTCCTGGCATTTGCCACCAGCAAGGTTTCCTCTGCCACATGCATAAATAAATCCAAAATCAACGTCATTTTGGGCAGATGTTTCAACAAACATGGAATGTCATAAGAGATGTATGAATAATCTTCATCATGTTGCACATGCAAAACTTGCAAAATGTTTGCATTGCAAATCATTTCTTGTTGGAGAACTTGTGAAAAAACATTCTATTGAATTGTCCTAGAGGTAGAACATTTACAACCCACCTTAGGGCATATGTATTATCAACCAAGGTGAAGAAGCCATGAAAGCAAAAAACCAGAATTAGGGTTTATGGAGAAAGTTCTTTTGATGAGAGGGTTGTTGTTCATGAAAATCCGAATTCCCATAAAATCTCAAAACCAAATGCACTCCACCTCATTTATGTTTCTCTTTCTGCTTCTAATTTTTTTTTGTTCTCCATCATGCAAACACATGCAATCTTGCCATAGACAATGGAAGTTCTACCCCACAATTCTTGAGCTTCATAAAACACCCCCTTTCGCACCCTCTTCAAAAAACAAAAAAAAAAACTATGTATCTCCCAAAATATTATACAAAGTTATGCAAGATTTGCAAGCACATCACAAGATTAGGATCTTGTGCGAAGATTTTGGAAATATTTTTTCTTGCCAAAAATAAGAAAACAAATTCCCGAAACTTGGTGCATAAGAAGAGCAGAGGGAGAGAGAAAATGAGGATGGCCATACAACCCTACGAAAGACCTATAGATCCCTATAAGCATGCACATGTCATTATCTTGGACGACGATATTTGGCCCTTGACTTGAGGGCCCTAAAATAAGGGGACAACTCCATTTATTGGCATCTTGATCTTGTGTGGTTGGAAACTTTCTATTCAATATCTTTAATTTAATATTATTTGGCCTTTATGTTGCTCCACACTACCAATGACAATCAATTGACATAAGGTCAA
>Ga0209611_10009800_pt1 | contig 14349 bp, 10 predicted proteins | sample S1TSphgellanicum_3_FD_187693 | JGI IMG/M metagenome (GOLD analysis project Ga0209611, IMG submission 187693) | Host-associated microbial communities from peat moss isolated from Minnesota, USA - S1T2_Fc - Sphagnum magellanicum MG (SPAdes) (version 2) | ecosystem: Host-associated > Plants > Peat... | reverse complement strand
ACTTTAACATTATTAAAATACCAAAGCCATTTTTGTGCTCATTCAAAATCTTGTTTCAAGACGTCAACATGCACACCTTTTGGGATAGTGGGTTGCTTTGCTTACCCCCAATCCACCACTTCAATGACAATGGTTAATAATGAATTCAAGATCATTCCATAATGTCAAATTGGCCACAAATACATCAATGGGTACTATTTAGTAATCATTGCCATATTCAAATGCAACCATGACATATTTTGCTTCATTGGTGGAGATGGACCTAATGCAACACATTAAATTATGAAGTATACAACCAAAAACCAAAATGAGTTTGAGAATTTGGTTGCCCTCCATTTAAGTGCATTTGACAAATGAGTTAATCAAAAGTCTAACCTTCTTGACAATGTAGTTGCTAACATAAAATAACATAAGAGGATATCAAACATGATATCCTCTTTGTCCTTTAAACAAGATGGGTCAAAACACATAACTAGGAGCCAAAAAAAACATCAAATATTAAACATCATTAGTCAAAATCAAACATTTAATTGTTATTACCATTTTAGACCATAGTAATCATAGTGAATTAATCCTTTTACCCTCATATGAATGTCAAGGAACTTAGAGTAAAAAGTCATTTGATCCAATTTTAAGTTTTGGTTTTGATTTATGTAGTTTGAAAATGTACATCTTATGTATCAAATGGAGTCAATTTTGCAAAGGACTATCAAAAGTACTCATATAGTAAAAGAATTTTCATTGAAAAAAATATATACCCGAAGAACATATTAGCCACACTCAAAAAAATTCATACTTTTAAAAATGTGCAATTCTAAAACTTTAAAAATTCAAAGAATGTTTCAAAATTGTTTCAGAATTTCAAAGCTTCAAAAGTACTTTACCACATATAAATGGGTTATAATGTATATGATATACGAAAAAAATTATAATTTAAAGTATAATAAAATTAAAGAAGGTGAAATTTTTATTTTTGGTGGTGACTTAAAATTTTGATCATTTTTCAAGATGAAACATTGAATCTATAAGGAATATGCACATTTTTTTAATTTCATATTTATTCAATAATGATTAACAAAAAAAATTTGATGCATTGGGGAGCAATTAATTTTTTTTAGTGCAAGTTACCAAAAAAAATTCAAAAATTCATTTTGCATGTAAAAGTGTATTTTGGGAAAAATGACATGTAGTCATTTTCCAAAGTAATCCCTTTGGCTCCTAGTTATAGGTTTTGACCCAAATATTGTGGTTTTGATGGCATGCCTATATCAACTTCAAGGTGGTCCTTTTTATGAGTCTCATGAATTTGCCATGTTATTCTTCAGGCATTTTTTAGATACTTTGATGATTGCAAATATTGTGGAGGTTTCATTTGTAAAATCAAAAAATGGAGATGTGGTTATTTACACACCCATAATAGATTATTCATGCCATCCAAACTCATTGGAACACTTGTCCCTTATGAGTTCACCTCAATTTACAAAAAAACTATTTCCATCAAATAACCTTACACTTAATGGGCTTCCCATTCATTAATGGTTCAAACCTTTAGATGCATTATCAATGTCCTTAAAGACCTTAAATTCTGGCTGGCAACGACCAAAATTATCTCATGGTTGTTGTCCAAATGGGATTTTCTTACACATTTATTTACTTCACAAAACATTAGATGAAACATGCTTAAAACCATCAAGTGTTGCATTATTGCCCAAATAGTGGGTTGGATAAAGCTTGTTAGAGGGTGTTTAACATCTTTCCTAAACTTGAGACTTTAGGAAAAACAAAAAAAAAAAATTTGTAATTTTGTCAATTTCGTGATACCTTTTAAGTTTCTTATGGGAACCAATGGTGACTACCACTATGTTTCACATGTTTGTTTTGTTTTTCCTTCACAAAATAATTGACCCAAAAAAATAAATTACAAAATATCCATAAAACTACATTGCTTACAAAGAAACTACAAAAAAGAAAAAGAAAAAATCGACAACAGTATCCTCTTACACACATCAACAATAACCATATAAGATTTTCAAAAATGGTAAACAACCCCCAACAAACATTGTTCAAGATATTTGTTGGTTGACAATGTTCATTGCTTTGCAGAGCTAAGTGATTATACTATAAGGTTTGATTAGTTTGGCTTTACTTTTAGAATAAATCAAAAATATGAATGTTGTTATTCGTAGCTGAAAACTATGTTAATGGTTTGTATTTTCATTTTCTCTTGAGAGGTGTTAGGTTTGAAGTCAATGTTGAATAATAAAACATGTAAAAATAAAAAATAAAAAAATTGCAAAACATGTAAAACACACAAAACTACTCAACATGGCTATACATATAATTACATTGGATGCAACAAGGGCACAAAAAGAGAAGGCTAAAAATGCATTGGACAAAGCTCATTGGGAGTATTTTGCATTTATAGAAGAAATAATAAACCACATTGTTTGCTAATTCCCCAACCGTTTTCACACATTTTCATTAAAGAATACAATTTACAAAAAACAACAACAAAAAAATTTGACAAACACAACCCCACACAAAGCAAAGAGGAAATATTTTTTCCAAAAAAAACCCCACAAAATCTCACACAAGCGTCCCCCCCAAAACTTGTTCACTTAGAAAAAAACTTGTAAAACACATGAAAAAAACTTGCAAAGCATAGAACATCCCCACACCACCATCACCATGAATGTTGCCACCCACCAACAAACACCAAACTCCCATCTTGTTGACGAGCTAATTTTTTTTGCCATGATCTTGAATCTTAATTAACCTAAATAAATGAAAATTTGCCTAAGCGTAAACACCACCCTTCATTGCACCCCAATCACCCAAATTTGAATTTGATCAAAATTTGCTTGAACCACCCCCATGTAAATGGTGCAATTTAATGCAATACCTTGAAAATGATAGCCCTTCCCTTATGGGGATAAGGCCCAACAAAATGATATACCCATTACCCAACACAATTCCATGAAAATGAATTAGACGTTTGGTAATAAATTTTCCTTGCTAACCCATTTTTGAAAACCGGATTATTCATGATTGGTCAAGCCTTTCAAAATCTCCAAACACAATAGTCAATTACTACCATATGTTCAATAATAAACAATTTAATGCAACAAAAAATCTATCATCAAATATGCCTTCTCTTAAAAGGGTGTTTGATTGTCAACCTTTGTTTGATTATTGGTCTGCTTACCCTATACCTCATCTAAAATCATGGGTACACAAGTTCTTCATGTTGCGGGTGAAAACCTTTTAGTATTAGCTTCATAACATTTGGTCTTCCAACATTATTTTTCACATCAAAGGTTACTCATTTAATGTTTCCTGATCCTCAACCATAAACATGAAATTGGGATTATAAAAAATCAAAATTAATCTTGACCAATTATCGAATTTTGACTGCCCAAGTATTAATAATCTATTAGTCAATTATTGATTTACAAAAAATAATAACCTAATTGCCTAATATTGAATTAATTTTTTTAATAAACTAATCAAATGAATTGATTAACATTTATGTAAGTTATCAATCTTAAAATGCTAAACATGTTCATGATATAAAATTTAATTAAGAAAACCTTATAACTAATTAATAATTATAGGATTGTTAATAAGATAACTAATGATTATTAATAGGTGATTTGATCATCTACCCTTATGCATAGTTGGTGGTTATTACCCAAAATATTGATAATTCTAATCAACAAACCAATTTTTATTAGAAAACCTACATGGTGATGACGAAAAAATTGATAACTAATCAACACTAATCAAAATGTACTAATAGCAAACCACTTGGACAAATCAAAGGTAGATGTTAGACACGTTCTAACTTTTTCTAACTTCAACACATTGAAAAAAATGTTGATCCTAAACAATAAAAAATTGGATGAAAAAAAAATCAAAATTGTGGGGGTTTAGATCAAGAAATTGTTTGTGGCTTAGTATAATTGCATAGTTTGTAGTGGCCAGTAAAGTGCACAAAAATGTTATGCACGTGTAGAAAAGAATGTAACAAATATGATCCAACTACAATTCAATGTTTTTGATTGACCCATCATAATGATTGGTCTAAATGGTTTGCTATTAGTAGTAATTCCCTACCTATTTGTTATCCTAGTTTTATGGTTAGGGTTGAAAATAAATAAATAACTAAACTTGGATGTGAAAAATATTTTTACATGATCACATACTAAGCACCACTGGAAATGTTTTAAGTCCTTTAAAGGCAAACAAACGTGCAGAGTCACATTGTTATGCCACATGATTTGATTGCGGATTTAATGGGCCAAAGTGAATTAATAGCCACCAATGCACCAATTGGCCATTCTGTCCACTAGATGGGCTACATTTCTTCATTCGATGTTAGATGGGGTTAATCACAATCCATTTCTTTTTTATGATGACCAATGTATTTTATTTTATTTTTAAATTTGGTTTTTGGCTGTTTTTCCCCTAGACCTAACCTCACACATAGGTACCCTACTCACCTTCTTACCTTCATAAATACTACACCAACGTTGGTACCTTATTTATTATCCCCTACTGGCATAGCTACCCTAATAACTAGTTATCATATTAACCCAACTACTATACTAACTACCTACCTTACTAACCTAACTACCCTATTAATTACATACCTTATTAACTTAAACTTCCCTACTAATTTAACCACTATACTAACTACCTACCCTATTGACCTAGCTACCCTACATACATAACCACCTTATTGACATAAGCACTTTAAAAACCTAATCACTTTGATAAGGTAACTTATTTCTTATGTACTAACTTGCCTATCTACCTAACTACCTTGCTAGTGTAACTTTTTTCCTACCTACTAATTTGCTTACCTACATGCCTCCTACCTCACTAACCTATCTACCTTGCTCCTTGAAGTTCCTTTCTACTTATTAACCTACTTACTAACCCAACTACCTACCTATATACCTACTTACCTACCTATGCACCCAACTTCCTACCTATCCATTATGCTTACCTACCTATTTACATTTTTTACATAGCCAAATACCTAATTAACTACCTATTCATTTTTTCCAACCTCACCCCCCCAATCATACCTATCAATTTATTAAGGTTCGCCCTAGTTCATGGATGATGAACATAAGTCCCCATATGTAGGTATTACAAACAATTTATAGTGGAAACAATGCCATGATTGTAACCATTTTGGTTTAGTTAATGCATATTTTATTAAATTTTGTTTACTTAATTTATTATGGAATGGACATTACAATACATTTTTTCATGTAATTATTATAAGTATGTACTATTGGATTATGGTTTAAATTTAAGGTTGGGACACATAAATTAATTAACAAGTTTTTCACAAATGTATAGTAATTGACCTAAACTAGGCTAAATTTGGGGGGAAATTTTAGGGTTTACACATATGTGAAATAATACAATTTCACTTTATATCTTCCTCAAAGAGAATAAAAAAATTTAGGTTGGAGAGATCACACAAAGGTAAGAAACATATATTTTCTTTTGGTTTTGTACAAAATTTATTTGATTGTTTTTTAAGATCAAGGTTTTTTTTTTAGTCAATAAATATTTATAGTTAAAAAGCTTTAAAATTTAATTTCTAATTTTTTTCCTATGTTATTTTAATTTTTTTTGTTTTGCATTATATAATTTGTATAATTTTATGGGTTTAAAGCATATATCATTAAGACTTTTTTTGGTTAGGGTTGTAATAGGGCTTATGGCAAAATATCATTTGGATTTTTAAGGTCATGCCTTATGATTTAATGTATAGGAATTTGGTTCATATTTTTCAAGGCTTAAGGTTCATACTTTAAACTTTGTTCATTCTATTGGTTTTTTATATTATCACTTGCTTATATGTATACCATAATTATGAATCTCCTTTGTTTCCATATGTTCCATAGTTGTTAGTTTAATATTTTCTAACCCATTTTTGTACGAATTATGATCTTTTAGGGTTGTGTTTTCAACTAGATTACAAACTTTGGTGGAAAGTTGTCATCTTTTATTCCTGAAGGTATGCATTTGTCTATTGTTACTTCTTTTGTTTTGTGTTTATATTTTCATAATTCAATTTTTTTTCATTTCCTAGCTATTAGATATAGAATGGGCGTCAAATTTCATTAAGTATACAATCATAAATGAAAGTTTTATACCTTTACTTGGGTATTTCATATTCAATATCTTTTTGTAGTTTGATTTTTTCATATCCAAATGTGAATAATGCATTTACTCCCCACAACCAACATGGGTTTTATGGCCTAAAATAGGTATTGCATTTTGCACCTCTCAAATAGTGTGCATTAATGATCATTATGTGGGTATTGCTACATGGGGTTCTCAGACATTGTGAATTTAAGGTACAATTTGGGTATTGCATATGTGAACATTTTCAATGATGGAAGGTTTAATAGCTCAATGTGGGTATTGCCAAAGTTTGTTTTAGTATATGGGTTCATAATGTAAATATTATACGTGATGTACATTGGAACAATAAGTATTTTACATCATGATGTAGCTATTATAATGGGAATTCCAAGTCACAACATTGATTTTAAGGAAGCCATGTAGGTATTACATTTTGGGTTTTGTTCAATGATGAATGTTTATATAATTATAAATTTTCTTGGTGCATGAATTTGTCCTACTTCCTTCAATCATGGGAAGGGTTCCAAAGTTCCATTCCATTCATGTCCAAAACCAAACCAAATCCGCTTTCTCAAATAAGGACTTGGTGTGGACGTTTGGGATACACCACGGAGGGCAAAATAAAGTGACTATTCAATTTGCTTATGTTCCATATGCTCACATCGTAGAATTCTTGGAAGGTGAACGAGGGGATACGAACACCCCCGTGGACTGGAATGTTTATAAAAACTTTCCAAGCCAAACAGATCTCAAGCAACCAACTATTAGAAACCACTTCGGGCATAGGTGGTAAACATTTATGGCATCAACCTTTTTTATTTCTTTAATTCATATACCAAATATTCAATCATTTACGTCTTGAAAGTTTCTTGGTTTAGGTATTAATGTGAATATGGACCAAAGGAATATCGAGAAAACTCAATCCACACTTTATTTATTAAATGAGGATGCCTAACATCATTTTCAATCAAAAGTTTATACACATGGTCCGATGTGGCTAAGATCATGATTTATCATAAGGCCCATACACGAATTAATAGGTCATTCGCACATGGTGAACATGACCTGGAATCCATTTCTCATATGTCTTGTTATGCTCCACGTATGTCACAAGCATTGAAGGACCACATATGGGCCCAACTAAACTTAAGTTACATGGTTAAACAAATATATCACAAACATAAATTTGGTGGGAATGTGTGAATGCGGGTCAAAGCATGACACAAGATGATTTCATTCGATTTCAAAACATTGCATATTTGGATCGGAAACATATGAAAGGGAGTCGACGTTCACACACCAACCCTACAATTTCAATTTAGTCTTGGGCTCTCCAACATCTAAAAGACGTGTTCTTTTTCCAAGATGTTAGTGAAATCAATGGGACTCAAGTCACATTCACCATAGGTATTCAAACACCAACTCAATGTGAATCCATGTTATCATATGGTCACAATGGTGTCGTTTCTATTGATGCCACATTTGGCACAAATGACATGAAATTCCATCTATTCACCTTGACAGGGTTTGATGATCATCGCACGGGTGTCCCTTTAACGTGGATCATTACAAGTAAGCAAACAAATTTTTTTAATTGAATGGTTGAAACCATTAAAAGATAAGATGTCATCATACATGCCACATTGGAAACCATCATGCTTTCTCGTTGATGATGCACCACAAGAATTGAAGGCATTATGATTAGTTCTATATTTAATACCTACTTTGTGTTTATTTCCTTAAATTTTTAAAATATTTTTCATAATTTTTTTGATTATTTTAAATGCATTTTATGTTGTACTAACCCCATTCACTCATGGTGATTTATTGCATATGTGTCCCTATTAAGGTTGTATGGGGTATGGACAAGGTTCCCATGTACCTTTGTTGTTGGCATGTTCTCAAAGCATGGTGCTTACATGGTACTGAAAAATAAAAAATGTGGAAGTGTGGGGTGGAATCCTCCAAGACCTTTGTGATGTGATGTACATGTCCATCAATCATGGAGAAACAATTGATGACTTCAAAGAACATGGGAATGTTGTTGTGAGAGAAAACCTTCACAAACATAGGCCTAGTGATGCGTGGACAAATTACTTATGGACTTATTACCATCAATTTGGTAATTAAATGATAATATTTATCATGGTTTAATATTCAAAATTATTTTGTAATAATGTTATTCATCCTTGTGCATTGTGTTTATGTTTGCAGAATTATGGATGATGGGTGTTCGAAAAGTGCCCCATTCCATCCAAAACACCCAAGTGAACATTGAATCATATCATGGTGCATTGAAACGTTGGTTTGCTCTTGACACAAAAGGCTTTAGAGGGTGTAAGATTGATTGGTTGGTGTGGTGATTAACAACAACCATTGCACACCACTACATGCACACATTAGAAATGAAAAAAAGGGGTTTCATAAAAAACAAGGTTATGGAGGCCATTATTACATGAAGTGCGGAAAAAGCATGTTTTATTCCATTCACCAGTGTGTACCAACCAACCTTTGAGAATGATGGAGCTTGGGGCATATGGAGCCAATGCCTTCCCAATGTCACTTATGTGGTGAAATTCCCATTCATTGAAATATTTTATTGCACATGTGAATGGGCATTGCGAGGGAACATGTGTAAACACCAAATTGTGATCATTCTCACATGCATAGACATTTCTCAAAAAGATATCATTCATTATGTGGAACATGGTATGGATCACATCATGGAGGGTTGGGTCGCATGTTTGTGGACCCATGACATATTCTAAATGATATGGAATCCAATGATGATGACAAAAATGAACGTCTTGAAGCTGATGGGATCATAGAATTTGATGGGCTCAGGAGCATGGAGTAAAATGATCTCCCTATGGATGCCATTGTAGGGTTTAATGACAATAAATTCATCAACCCCAATGGAAATGGCTCTTGCACAATTGATCATTACAATGCAAGAGATCACATATGAATGTAAAACATGTGACGTGACACTTTGTGAACATGCCACGTCACACATGAGAGTATTGGCATGTAATATTTGTAACATGCGCCTCACAAAGACGAATGTAGTTTTACACCCAAGATTAGTGTTACACCATGTAGAAGATAAATTGGGAAATAATGTCAAATAGTTCAAAAATTGGCATGAAACAATGTTCAATCACATAAATGTATGTATTATTCAACACACACATGAAGTCTTTGGTATGCCACAAAGGTTATTATTGTTTCCAAGTAATAAACACAAAAAGTTTGAAATGCAAAAACATAAGGATAGTGATAGTATTAGTGTTAAATGCAGGTATTGTAATTAGGCCCCAAAATCCTAGTTGGTAGAGGTAAGTGCAAGTGCAAGTATTGCAATTAGACCCCAAAATTATAGTTCATAAAAGTAAGTACGAGTGCATGTATTATAACAAAGCCCCAAAATTCCAATTAGTAAAGGTAAGTATAAATGCAAATATTGCAAGTTTAAATGAAGAATTTAACCCTAAATGCAATACCCACATGCATGGTTGTTTCAAAATAACCCATATAGATGGTTTGGATACCCTTAAATGAAAATTTAGCCTTAAATGTAATACCCACATGCAAGGTCAATTTGAAATAACCCAACCCTATATGTAATACTTGCATTCAAGGTTAGTCCAAAATAATGCATGTGGGGTTTAGGGCTTTTTAAAATGAAAATCCTACCCTAAATGCAAAACCCGCATGTTTGAGTCATTTCTAAAATAATTAGCTAATTTCAAAATAGTATGCTAACAAAGTGTATAGAGGTTAGGGTTGTTGATTAGGAGTTCCATGATTCTTACTTTGTTTCATTGAAATTGAGAAAAGGTTGTATTATTTGTGGAACAAATAGTACAATGACAATTGTGATCAAGCTTATATTGATGTAGGAATTTTTCATGGAAAAGTTGAACTTGCAATTTATATTGTGGAATAATTATCTTAAATAATGAATTCAATAACTTATTAAAACAAAAAATATAATTAAGTTAATCAATCAAATATCAAATTAATCAATCTGATTTTTAGATCCAACTTTTTATTATCCAAGTAAATAAAATTAAACCAAATGATTAATTAATTAATTAAAATAAATAAATGATAATCTAATTCTTGATAATTAATCATTTAAATTATTTGAAATATTTTTCCATTAATTATATAATTATATAAAAAATTGTTGATAGTTTATTAATTATTTAAAATAATTTATTAATAATTTATTAGATTGGGGGGAAATTTTTAGGGTTGAGACATATGTGAAACAATACAATTTCATTCTATATATTCTTCAAAAAGATTGGAAAATTTAAGTTGGAAAGATCACACAAAGGTAAGAAGCAAACCTTACGTGAATACCCAACCCTAAATGCAATACAAAGTTTGTCAAAATTAAAAAATTAAAAAATCATGTTTAAAATTTATTCAAATATGTTGATATTTATGTTTTTTCCCTTTTAAAGTTGTAAATTTATTTCAAATTTTAAAATATATATATATTAACCCATGGTTACGTGTATTGCAATTATTTTTAATGAACTTTATTTTTAATGCGAATCAAAAATTCCAAAATATTAGTAATTAGGTATGAAAATGTTCATAAGCTCTTGGAAACCATGCCAAAGTTTGTGTGGATTTGGAAGCTTTGTGAAGGTCAAGTTGTTATGTAATGTTTTTGACACCTTCAGAAGTTAAAACATGACTCAATTGTCCATGAAACACAATAATGTTTAAAAAAACAACAACAAAAAATCCATGGCCTTGACAAATGACTAGCTTCAACAAAAGTTCATCACCAAGGTTGTCAGATTGATTTAAAATGTCAACATTGACTAAACTAGACAACCTAGCTTAACATAAGTAATAGGTTAGTTAACTACTTGTTAAATAACCTAATTAACTACCTTATAGTTTAGCCTAGGCATACCTAGTAGGCTACTTACGTAATATAAGCCTATTATGTAGTATACTCATTAGTGTAGGCTTTATAGGTGAACATTTTAGATGGTCTAGGTAGGTATTCAAGGTGGTTAAGCATACTAGGTAAACCTACTAATTATGTAGGTAGTTTTTTAGCCTAGGCCACCTAAGCCTAGTAAACATTTATGACAATTTAATGTCTATTCCTTTTTATATTACAAGATATAAATTTGAACTAAAAAAACTTATTAAAAAAAAAACACATTTTTTCATATAATCGTTACAAGTATATATTATTAAATTATGATTCAAGTTTAAAATTTGGGACATAAATTAATTAACATTATTTTTACAAGTCTATAGTAACTAAAATAAATCTAGGGTGTATTTTGGGGGGAATTTTATATGCAAAAAAAAGAAATATATATATTTAAAAGTGAAAGAAATCAGCTTGGAGATATTAACAAATGGTAAGAGACTTACTTTCTTTTGTGTTTTGTTACAAATTTTATTTAATTATTAAAAAAATTAAGGCCAAATTTTTAGTTGGTGAAAGTAAATATGTGTGTGGATATTGCAAAATTATATGAAACCTTAACCTTAAATGTAATAACCATATTCAAGTTCATTTCAAAATAACCCATAGGTGATTTAGGTAAAACTTTAAGTGAAGGCCCAACCTTAAATACCCACATTAAGGTCGTTTTGAAATACCCAATATGTAGTTTGGGTGCACCTTTGAATGAACACCAAAGCGTAAATACTTGCATGGAAGTTCATTTTGAAATAATTCATAGGTGATTGAAACAAATTTTATGTGAAGACCCAACCTTGCATGTAATACCCACATGTAAAGTCATTTCAAAATAACTAATAAATGGTTTGGGTACTAAAAATATGTTTTTTTATATGCATGAATTAATTTGATGATAATTAATTTTCATGAATAATTATTTAAAATAATGATTTGAATAATTTATTAACGTAAAAAAGTTTAATCAAAAAAATAAATTAAATATAAAATTATCAATTTTATTTTTAAATTTAAATTTAAATTATCTTAATAATTAAGGTTCAACCAAATAGTTAGTTAATTAATATTAATAAATAAATGATTGTTTAAATATGATAATCAATCATTTACATTATCTGAAAAAAAAAATTTAATAATTTAATAATTATGACATTATTTGTTGATACTTAAATTATATTATTATGTCATATGAGTCCCCTAAATATTTCATTCGAAACCTATATGCGAATATTGCTAACGATGCCTAAAATCATCAATTATTTATGGATTTATATGCAAATATTACAATGAATGTAAAAAAATCAACGATTATTATGGGACCTATATGTGGGTATTGCATATGTGGGGTAATGGCCTTATGGAATTTAAAATAGAAAAATGATGTATGTATTGCATGTTTAGAATGTGGGTATTGTTTTAAAAATCTTTAGGTGATGTGAATCCTGTTACATTAGATGTAGGTATTACACAATGTTCATTTTGATATTTGTAAACCCTAGACAAATTAATGTTATCTATTCATTAAATTTTGATTCTTACATTTAAAATATTAAAAAGATTATGAAAAGAAAACATATATGATTAACCATATACTCATCAAACGAGTATGATTAGAAAAAAATATTATATTAATAAAAGATGTACAAAAATGGGTGGATCAAAAAATGTTAAAAAACCCAATGAAAAAAAAAGGTTCTTTATAATATATCAAAGGATCAAAGTTCAAAAATTGGGTAGTCCAAAAAATGAAAAGGTTGAAAAAACCCAGCTAATTATATAAAGTGGAAACCCTTAAACCATATCATTATTTACAATCTCGTGTTTAGTTCGATAAATAGTTGTTGCATTTGTAGCTCTTGTTGCATGACAAGTAATGTATAAATGGTAACATTGCATTTCAACTTGAATTGCATTTGTAACAAACTCTTCCTTTGTTGTGCCATGAACCTATAAACATTTAAAAACATCAAATTAAACCCTAACACACCGTGGATGAAACAAAATTATTTAAAAAAATATCCCATGCCATCTTCAATCATTGTGCATATGCAGAACGAATGGATTGAATCATCTCTTGTAAATCTTCATATTTTTCCATTTTTGATGTTGCATCTTGAAACACACTTCCCACGCCCCAGACATTAAAACCCAACACTTGTAATAATTGTTTTAAAGCAAATTTAACCAAAGTTGATTTTGGCAATGGTGGACATTTTTTTGTAATAATTAACAATTTATCCCACTCATGTTGGGTTTTGGCATGAGTGCAATTAACAACCTTTTGATCATTCCACTTTTGTATGACCATGACATTTCCCAAGATGTGGATGTTCATTTTAACATGATTTTAATGTCGAGGACCTCCTTAAAAAGTTGAAAGCCTCCCAAGTTTAGCCTTTTTTGTCACCAAGCCATGCACCTCCTTCAAATGTTTCATGAACAACCATTTGGCACGATATGTGACAATGCAAGTGTCAACTTTACACTTCCATTTTGACCCAATTTTCATCCATTCTTTGTCCTTCCGAGCCATATTAGGTGGACAAGGGGTGCCGGTGGCTAAAAAGCCTGGTCGGTTTCAACTTCCGGACCTAAACCAAAAAATCTAAAATAATAAATCCTTACTTTATAATAAAAAAAATCCTAACCCTAAAACCTTACACATAAAAGTTCAAAAAATAGAATGCAAGTATTACAAAACATAAAATCACACAATTAGATGTAACTCTTGTAAACTCTAATAGGTGGTTCAAACTGGTGGTAAATAGTTCCAATCACACGTGAATGTGAATAGTAGACGTTGTACTTTCCAATGTGTGAAGATTCAAGAGAATGGTTCTGGCACATCTATGAACTATGGGTCACTAGTGAGGAGCTTAAAAGAGTTAGAAGAGGTTGTGGAAGAGTGCAATTCAATTCATTTCTCACCCACTTATCGCTCATCCATGCTTGGATTCGGTATTGTATTTCTTCTTGATGGCGGGTTTGTTATGAATGCTCCATAACTAGAGGTGACTAAAAAACTGATAAAATTGGTAATGAGAATCAATCATGATTGTGTAACACTTTACAAGCTCAATGGTGACAATGCTCGGTGGTGTCTACAAGAGGTTTTTAACTATGCATGGTATAATGACATCCCAAATTTGATGAAATTGGCGGTGGAGATGGTGAAGTCATTGGTGGTGTGTCCGATGTCACCATTCGTGAAC